>JGI20152J14361_10000016_pt1 | contig 133364 bp, 126 predicted proteins | sample COG_02_FD_14361 | JGI IMG/M metagenome (IMG submission 14361)
CGCTAGCAAAGATACCAACGAAACTCTCCCAACCGGTCTTGTTGCGCATCTCGTCAAAGTCTTTGGAGAAGCCGGATGTCACGTCATCAAGCCCCATAATCAGCTCAGCGATATTGGCGTTCATCACGTCGGTGTGCGCGTGAACGTCCTCAAGGGATGCGTTTTCGATGTCGATCATCGCATCATCGCCGACCTTCAGTTTTGCACGGGCGGTTTCGATCCGTCCGGTAAGTTCAGCGATTTTGGTTTGGGCCTCAGCCACTTGTGATTGGGATTCACGCACCTGCGCATCAAAATTTGGCATTAAATTCTCCGATCGTTCAAAAGCTTAAAAACAATATAAGCAATGTAATGCGCATTTACATTACCCAACCCTAGATTTCATTCACACCGTTGCAAAATCAATGTGGCATTGAAAGGGTCATGACTTATCCCGCAGTCAGAACTGACAACATTTCGCTATTCGGATCGGCCAAATCATCGATCACATCGAAATGGTGCTTGCCCTGCGCCACAACCTGATCGCATTGCCACGCATTCGCCAACCACATTGCCTGATCTATGAAAGCAGGCCGTTCGTCGCTGCCCACCCAAACCGTTACTTTGGTTTGTGGGGCGGGTTGTAATATCGGGCTTTCGGCACGTGCCATACCGACATCCAGCTGGAAATCTTCGTTCATGTCCGTCCGGCACAGCGGCTCCAAATCACTGAGGGGCGAAATGGGCACCACATGCTGCAACCGGTCCACCACTGCCGCGGGCAACATTCCCGGTGCGACCATCCGCGCCACCAGATGACCGCCAGCAGAATGCCCCGCTAAACTGATCGACCCCTGTGTGCGTCCTGCAATATGCTGGACCGCGAGGGCGATTTGTTGCGTGATCGTTGCGATCCCAACCTGTGGGCACAGATCATAAGACGGCATCGCAACCGCCCATCCCCGCGCCAGAGCACCCTTGGCAAGGAACGACCAAGTCTCCCGATCAAACATCCGCCAATAGCCACCGTGCACAAAAATCAACGTTCCCTTAGCTATGTGATCAGGTTGGAAAAAATCATAGGTCTGACGTGGTGAGGGGCCGTAGGAAACACCCAGTTCCGCCTGCTCCCCTAACGCTTCTCGAAGTGCCTTTGACGCGGAATCCCAGCGTGGTGGGTACAGTGCGGCCCCGTCTATGTAGGCACCGTTCGCGTATGCGTCACTTAGATCAGTCATAGCACTCTCATCAATTCGTCTGGACAAGAGCCACATTAGTTGCTTTCCCTGTTCACGCAATCTCTGGAGAACATAAAATGCTGGAAACAACAACGAACCTGAAGACAATGCTAGCCGATCCTACCCTGCTTGAGACCCGCGCTTATGTGGGAGGTGAATGGATTGGCGGAGACAAAGGTACGTTTGACGTGACCAATCCAGCCCGTGGCGATGTAATTGCCCAAGTTGCAGACCTAAGCCGCGAACAAGTTGGCGTTGCCATTGCCAAAGCAGAAGTCGCGCAAAAGGAATGGACCAAATGGTCCGCCAAGGAACGCAGCGCAGTTATGCGCACGTGGTTCAATCTGATGATGGAAAATCAAGATGACCTTGGCATTATCCTAACCGCTGAAATGGGCAAACCATTAGCCGAAGCCAAAGGCGAAATCGCATACGGTGCATCCTTTGTTGAGTTCTTTGCCGAAGAGGCAAAACGCATTTACGGCGAAACCATCCCGGGTCACCAGCGCGACAAACGCATTACAGTTTTGAAGCAACCCATCGGCGTTGCTGCATCCATCACACCGTGGAATTTCCCGAATGCAATGATCACGCGCAAGGCCGCCCCAGCCCTTGCCGCTGGATGTGCATTCATCGCACGCCCTGCCGAGTTAACGCCATTGTCTGCCACCGCAATTGCGGTGCTTGCAGAGCGCGCGGGCTTCCCCGCCGGTGTGTTCCAAGTGGTCACCACATCTGACGCACCAAGCACCGGACAAGAGTTCTGCGAGAACCCGATTGTGCGCAAATTGACCTTTACAGGGTCTACCGCCGTTGGCCGCATCCTTTTGGCCCAAGCAGCCGATCAGGTTATGAAATGCTCGATGGAGTTGGGTGGCAATGCCCCGTTCATTGTATTTGATGACGCGGACCTAGACGCGGCAGTTGAGGGCGCAATGATGTGCAAATTCCGCAACGCCGGTCAGACCTGCGTCTGCGCAAACCGCATCTATGTTCAGTCCGGCGTTTACGACGCATTCGCTGCGAAACTGAAGGTCGCGGTTGAAGCCTTGAACGTTGGGGATGGTTTCAATGATGGCATTACAACCGGTCCTTTGATCAGCACAAATGCCGCCGGAAAAGTGCAGGAACACCTTGATGATATTCTCGCCAATGGTGGTGAAGTTTTGACAGGTGGTTCAACACACAACCTGGGTGGTAGTTTCTTCCAACCGACCATCGTGACGGGCGTGACCCAGTCCATGAAGGTTGCTCAAGAAGAAACATTTGGTCCCCTCGCCCCACTATTCAAATTTGAAGATGTGGATGATGTTATTACGAAGGCAAACGACACAATCTTTGGTCTGGCCGCATATTTCTACGCTTCCGATCTAAGCCGCGTTTATAAGGTGGCTGAGGAATTGGAATATGGAATTGTGGGTGTGAACACTGGTATCATCTCAACAGAAGTTGCGCCATTTGGTGGGATCAAACAATCTGGTTTGGGCCGCGAGGGCAGCCATCACGGCATAGAAGAATTCATGGAAATGAAATACATCTGCATGTCAGTTTAAAGTCGCTATCGCGTCAGTCTAAATGACAGACACAAAGAAAAAGGCCCGCTGGTTTCAGCGGGCCTTTCGTTTGATCAGTTAACAGCTTTGGCGTCGACCACATCCGTTTCAATCGCGTTCTGGCTGGCGATCTGAATGCGCCGTGGTTTCAGCGCCTCGGGTACTTCACGCGTCAGGTCGATATGCAGCATTCCATCGGCGTGGCTGGCCCCCGTGACCCGAACATGGTCGGCCAAATGGAACCGCCGTTCGAACGCACGTGTGGCAATACCGCGATGTAGATATTTCTTGTCCTCATTTTCGTCCGCCTTTTTAGCCGTAACGATCAGGGAATTTTCCCGTACCTCAACATTCAAATCCGGCTCTGAAAACCCAGCCACCGCGATAGATATGCGATACGCGTCGTCATCCGTTTTTTCGATGTTATAGGGTGGGTAACTGTTTTGGGGTGCATCGTTCGTCAGCACGCGATCCATCATATCGGCGATTTGGTCAAAGCCAACAGTGGCGCGGTGCAGCGGTGCAAAATCAAAAGTACGCATAGTTTAATATCCTCACAGATGAGCGATTTCATGTCGGACCCTCCTGTAGCGGACGGGCCTAGATTAATACCGAAACCCAATATTAGGCGTTCCGATAACATCAATGTGGGGAGGATTTTTGTGGGTTCAAGACCCGCTGAGTTTGATAAATTTCGCGCCCGTATTATTGCGCGTTTTCCCAACTCCCAAGCGGCGCACCTTTGGTGCAGACTTGATAGAGGGGGTGTATGAGGTCGAACGCAGCTGGGATTTAAGGTCCGCAATCAGCGGCGGCAGGTACATTCCAAGGGCAACCTTCTTGCCATTGATTTGCGCCATACCCGAGATCACAGAAACCACACGGCCGCGTCCATTAAGGTGGGAAAAAACAGGTGCTCCAGACGACCCATAGGTGACGTCACAATCAAAAACCAACACGTTCTCTTGGCGATCCATCATCTGACATTCGCGTTGGCGCGACTGCGCATCGGCACGCCCACGCCCATAGGACACCACACTGACGGGACCGTTTTTCACAACATCGATGTGTAATGCGAAGGGGTCCATTTCGGAAAACGGAATTGGGCTGCTCAGCTGTAACAGAGCCACATCATGGCTCACGTTCTTGGCTGACAATGGTTCCATTGGTACGTAACCATCATGCGCTGCGACACTGACGATGCGACGTTCTGCGGCTGCTTTTCCCTCACGCAAGCCCGCGCGAAAAACGAAATCTTTAGGCTTGTACGCCGCACCTGTCGTGCGGTCATAGACGCAATGCGCCGCCGTCAGAACCAAATCTGGAGCGATCAATGTGCCAGAACAAAACCCACTATTTGCAATGTCGAGACGGCCAACGGCTTGCCAGCCACGCGCCTCGTTTTGGGTTTCCAGCTTTTTCAAATTGCTGCTGCCTGCCTGCGCAAAGCCTGCGCTGAGACAAAGAAACGATGTAATTATAAAATGCTTCATGGTTTGATAAATTTTGCGCCAGTGTCATGGCGTGCCCCGTCTACTTGGATCCGACCAGACCCTTTGAGAGCCACCATTTCGGCGCGTAATTTCGCCAAAGGGCCGCCCAATGCGGTTCCCAAAGAGACCTTTTCGCCGTCCACTTCTGCCTTAGCAGAAACCACGGATACGATATGCGCCTCGCCATCTTTGAAGGTAAAAATTGGTGCGCCTGAGGATCCGAAATCAACGGAACATGAAGTAACCAGCACCCCTTCTTGGCGTGCCAGAACAACGCACACCTCTTGTAATGATGGTGCTTCTGACCTGTCTTTGGCGTAGCTTACGACACCAACTTGATCGCCTTTTCTGGGGCGCGCTGCGGTGCCAAAAGGGATAGCAGCGGTGTTGCGAATAGGTTGATCCAGTTCAAGCAAAGCCAAATCATAATGAACCCGTTCCGACAAAACTTTGCCACCGAACACATAATCAGGATGTACTACGGCACGGCGAATGTTGCGGTATGCCGAAGCCCGACCATTGCGCCAACCCGCCAGAAATTCGACAGTTTTGTGATCGATACGTTCGTTCGTTGATTTGTCGAACAGGCAATGCGCGGCTGTCAAAACAAGGTCAGGCGTAATCAATGCACCCGTGCAGAACCCTGTTCCACCAATATCCAATCGCCCGACGGCTTGCCAGGCGCGACCATCGTCGCCCGTATTCAAACGGCGCAATCGTGCATCCTGCGCAAACGCAGCAGAGGCAACAACCAAGGCGATAATTGATAAAGACATCCAACGACGCACAGCAACGATCCTAATAGTTACCCTGACCGGATATCGGTCAGTTGCGGCAGAATTAGGGCATCTAAACAGATTCAACGCAAGATTGGAACCTGTGGCTCTGCGGCTACAGCACGATCCAATGCTGGCGGACGTGGCCCACCTGTTGCCCAATCCAACAGCTCGACGGTGTGCACGATCGGAATGCCACTGGCGGATCCAATTTGCATCATGCAACCGATGTTGCCTGCGGCGATGATATCGGGGTTTTTCGCCTCAATACTGCGCACCTTTCTATCCCGCAATTGCTGGGAAATTTCAGGCTGCATCAAATTATAGGTCCCTGCAGAGCCACAACACAGGTGTGGATCACTAGGTTCAACCACTTTGAATCCTGCCCTCTTCAACAGATCCTTGGGAAAGGTTTTGATCTGTTGACCATGCTGCAATGAACAGGCTCCATGATAGGCGATCGTCAGCTGTTGGTCCGCACCTGTTGGCAAATCTAGGTCCATTAGAACCTCACTCACATCCTTAGCAATTCCAGCCACGCGCGCGGCGTCGGCCGCCAATGGATCATTGCGGAACATGTGCCCATAATCTTTGACCGTAGTGCCACAACCTGATGTGTTGATCACAATCGCGTCCAATCCGTCGCCATCCATTTCAGCGGCCCATGCGCGAATATTCTTGGCCGCAGCTCCGTGGCTTTCTGCTGTTTTACCCATGTGGTGTGTTAAGGCCCCACAGCACCCTGCACCCTCAGCCACAACGACTTCACAGCCAAGACGTGTCAGCAACCGTATGGTTGCATCATTGATATCTGTGTTCAGCGCCTTTTGCGCACAGCCCGTCATCAGAGCGACCCGTTTTTTACGTGCCACTTTGGGCGCAAAGGTTTGCGGATCGTCATTGCGGCTGACAGGCGGGATGATTTTCGGGGCCATTTCCAACATCGCACGCAACCGCGCATCTGGCATTAGGCGTGCAAACGGACGGCCAATTTTCGCACCAAGCAGCGCAATCCGGAACCGTATTGGATAGGGCAGAATACGTGACAGAACCCAACGCAAAAGGCGATCAGACATGGGACGTTTATATTTCTGTTCGATATAGTCACGCGCATGATCGACAAGGTGCATGTAGTGCACGCCAGACGGACAGGTGGACATACAGGCCAAACAACTTAGGCAACGGTCAATGTGCTTTACTGTCTTTTGGTCAGGCACACGCTCGTTCTCAAGCATGTCCTTGATCAGGTAAATGCGGCCACGCGGGCTGTCCAATTCATCACCCAGTATTTGATAGGTCGGACATGTGGCGGTACAAAATCCGCAGTGAACGCAATTGCGCAAAATTTGGTTGGACCGCTCTATCGCAGGATCCTTAAGTTGCTCTGGTGTAAACATCGTTTGCATCTGTCGAAATCCTTACAAAGTCATCATTCGGGCTGAGGCAAGCCCGAACCACGGAACCGTTGTTGCCAAGGCCCCAATTATTGCCGTCCAGCGGCGCATTAGGGGGCGGTTATCAAGTTGGCGAAATCGCTGCGCCAGGAAAACAATCACCGCGATCCACGCCAGCCAAATGAATCCAACCCCTGCCAAGGTGTAAAAGGCGTCCAGCCCCCATCCACCTGACAGGTAACGCAAAGAGGCGCTCATTCCTGTCGAGCCAACGACCAAACAAACCAATCCAATGGATCGACGTTTTGATGGAGCCAGCCGCAAAAGCAACAGAAAGGCCAATGGTCCCGCGACGAACACCGCTAAAAATATGGTCACCAAAGGGGTCATCAAGCGTTCATCAATCCTGCGTTCAAAATGCCACGCGGATCAAACCGCNGACGCAGTCCTGCGGACAATGCGGCAACGCCTGCGGTTTCTGGTTGAAAACGTGGTTGCCCTGTCCCACGCACCAAAGTGGCGTGGCCCGAGATGCCTGACAATTTGGCGCGCACGTCGCTCCCTTGTTCAGTCCGTACCCAGACCAATCCACCTGCCCAATCAAATTGGGCCTCCAGCGGATCAATTGCTGCGACAACGGCTGGACCATCTGAGGGTTTTACCGAAATGCGCCAGACATCCCCATCTTTGCCATGGAAATTTTCAACGTCGCGCACAGCAGCCCATGCGTCATCGGCATTTTCTATTACCGTGATCTCGCCGCCAAACTTCGCCAGTGCTTCACGCAATTGCGCGGTGCGGTAGCTGACAGAATCTGTGAACCCCTCAACGCGGATCATCGTTACGCCTGTATCGCCATTGGGCAGATGCGCAGCACCGCTGACATCGAATGGAGACCCAAGTGCTGCAGCCATCGCACCAACGGCATCATTCATCTCCAATCCGTGCACGCACAACGTTGCGTCGGCTTCGGGCATCGGTAGCACCTTTAGGGACAGTTCACTTAGAACCCCCAATGTTCCCCAACTGCCCGACATCAGCTTGACCAAATCATAACCGGTCACGTTCTTCATCACGCGCCCACCGTTTTTCACGATCGTACCCTGCCCGTCTACAAACCGAACGCCCAAGGTAAAATCACGCGCGGCACCCACTTGGATACGACGTGGGCCACTGATATTACCCGCAACAATACCACCGATTGTCGGTTCTCCCTCTAGACCCAGCAGACCGCGATAATCCATCGGCTCGAACGCCAAACGCTGCCGTTCACCCGCCAACGTGGTTTCGATTTCAGACAGTTCTGTTCCCGCCTTAACCACAACTGTCAATGCGCCCGGTTCATACAGATCAATCCCCTTCAGGCCGTTTGTATTCAGCACATCGCCATCAACGCCGACACCGCGTGTACCGCCACCTTTGATCGCTATGGGCCCTTTGGCTTGGGACACGCATTCGGACAGTTCTTGTTCACTTGTCGGGGTCATCATCAGTGTTCCATCGATTGTATTGTGAGGGCAATTTTATTCAGCAGCGATTTGTTCGGCGCGGCGATCGTGTGAGACCGCAAGCGGAAACACCTTGGCTGCGTTCAACAACCAATGCGGATCAAACACATCTTTGACGGCCAACTGCGCTTCAAGATCGGCGGGGGCATATTGATAAGTCATCAAATCCCGTTTCTCGATCCCAACGCCATGTTCGCCCGTCAAACACCCGCCTGCATCAACGCAAAGCTTAAGGATTTCTGCACCCATCTCTTCGCACAGTTCCAGATCACCAGGTTTGTTTGCATCGAACAAAATCAATGGGTGCATGTTCCCGTCTCCAGCGTGGAAAACATTCCCTACGGGCAGACCAAACTGGTCGGACAATTCACCGATACGGCGCAACACCATGGGCAATTCAGAAACAGGGATCGTCCCGTCCAGACACATGTAATCGCTGATCTGACCCATCGCACCAAAGGCGCTTTTGCGGCCCAACCAAATCGCAGCACTTTCTTCGGCTGATTTGCTTTCGCGTACTTCAACTGGATTGTGTTGGTTCGCGATTTTCACAATGCGCGCCAACTGGTCGTCGATCTCGGCCTCTGATCCCTCAACCTCAATGATCAGCAAAGCCTGACAATCTGGGTACCCTGCTTGGGCGAACTCTTCGGAGGTTTTAATGCACAGCGCGTCCATAAATTCGATCGCAACAGGCAGAACACCTGCCTTGATGATGTCAGACACACATGCGCCTGCGACCTCATTGTCGTCGAACCCCACCAATACAGGGCGCGCACCCTCTGGTTTGTGCAAGATCCGCAATGTCGCTTCGGTCACAACGCCAAGCTGCCCTTCAGACCCGCAAATCAGACCAAGTAAATCCAGATTGCCAGCATCCAGATGAGCTCCGCCAATTTCGACGATTTCACCCGTCATCAAAACCATCGTGACACCCATCAGGTTGTTTGTCGTCACGCCGTACTTAAGACAGTGCGCCCCACCCGAGTTCATCGCGATATTACCCGCAATCGCACAGGCCAATTGGCTGCTGGGGTCCGGGGCGTAAAAGAACCCGTCTTCTTCAACCGCGCCTGTAACGCTTAAATTGGTACGGCCCGTTTGGACGCGAATATAGCGATCTGGATAGTTTGTTTCGATCACGTCGTTCATCCGCGCCACGCCCAAGATCACGCAATCCGCAGTCGGCAACGCGCCACCAGCAAGCGATGTACCAGAGCCGCGAGGGACAACAGGCACGCCTTCTTCATGGCAAATGTGCAAGACGTCAGACACCTCTTGGGTCGTGGTGGGCAACACTGCCGCCATGGGTGGGCAGCGATAGGCCGTCAGCGCGTCACATTCATACGCGCGCGTTTCCATTTCGTCGTGGATCACAGCATCCATAGGCAACACACCTTGCAGCCGTTCGACCACACGGGATTTGCGCGAGAGAACCGATTGTGAAGGGACAGGCATTTCCATAGCAGAATCCTTAGCGTGGCTAATTTGGTAAAGTAATATTACCAATTTATCGGTATGGCAAGTTTCTTCGGCACCAGCTAACGTTCAGGTATGACATGGACCGATCGTTTTACACTTTTTTCATCGCTTGATTTTGCAGGCCTCACTTTTGTTATTATCAGCTGGGCCATCGTTGGTTGGGTCATTGAAAACCCACCCACGCATCGACCATCCGTGTCGATGTTGATGGGGCAGTACCGTCGCGAATGGATGGTTCAAATGACCACCCGACAGCCGCGTATTTTCGATGCACAGATCATCGGTAGCTTGCGCCAAGGCACCGCATTCTTTGCGTCCACTTCGATGTTGGCAATTGGCGGTACGCTGGCGTTGGTTGGCAATGGTGAAGAACTAAGCGGCTTTGCCAATGAGCTAACCTTGGGTCAAGATCCCGCATTTGTTTGGGAGGTCAAGCTGATGGCAATCGCGTTGTTTCTGACCAATGCGTTCTTAAAATTCGTGTGGTCCAACCGCCTGTTTGGATACACCGCCGTTTTGGTTGCAGCGACCCCGAACGACACAACTGATCCACTTTGTTTACCACGCGCACGTCAGGCTGCAGAGATCGGAATAACTGCTGCACGTGGTTTTAACCGTGGCCTGCGCAGCTTATATTTCGCGCTGGCAACAGCCGCATGGATTGCGGGTGCGGTTCCGCTGATTGCGGCAACTCTGTTCACCATCGGTGTTTTGTATCGCCGCGAGTTTGCCTCTCAATCCCGCCTAATTTTGATTGACCCACCATCGTAATTTGAAACCTTTGAGGACTATTTGAACATGGATACCATCTCGCTTCCGATCACCACCCTTCTAACATGTGGACTGGCATTTTTGCTTTTGGCCCTCAGCTGGACAGTCATCAAAGGACGCCGGTCTCTGAGCCTTTCAACCGGTGACGGCGGTGATAGCATGATGGAACGCCGTATCCGTGCACAAGGAAACCTTGCTGAATATGCCCCCATCTTTGTCATCCTGATTGCACTGGCAGAACTTCAAGGCGGCAACGCGGTTGTTGTCTCAATCTTGGCGTCGGTGTTCTTCGTTGGGCGTCTTGCACATGGTTATGCCTTTGCCTTCACCGAGAAAAACATGAAGTTGCGGGTCCGCGGTATGATGGCGACCCTGTTTGGGATTTCTGCAACCTCTTTATATAATTTGGCTTTGCTGATCACCTAAGGGATCCACGCGTTGCTCAAACCCTGTGGTAGGGCGAGCCTGCAAGAATAGATGCTGCGCGGTACAATTGTTCGCTCAGCATCACACGCACCATCATGTGCGGCCACACCATTGCACCGAATGACAGCAAGTGATCGGCATCTGCGCGCAGGGATGGATCAATACCATCCGCACCACCAATAACAAACGCAACATCACCGCGCCCTGCGTCCCGCCAGTTGCCCAATCGTTTGGCAAACGCGGGCGAGGTTTCGACCTTGCCCCGCTCATCAAGACAGCAAATCACACAGCCCTTGGGCAAGGCACGGCGCAGCAATTCAGCTTCTGCGCCCATTCCTGCGTTTTTGCGATCTTCGACCTCAACGACTTTAACTGGGCCAAGGCCCAGCGCCCGCCCCGTGCGGTCAAATCGTGTGGTGTAATCTGAAATGAGGTCCGCTTCGGGGCCAGCCCGCAGCCGGCCCACAGCGCAGATATGTACACGCATCTAAATGCGCAATCAGGTGGACTGTTCTGACTCGATGTCAGCAGGTGACAACTGCCACATTTTTTCCAACTGATAGAACTCACGCACTTCAGGACGGAAGACGTGAACGATGATATCGCCTGTATCAACCAAAACCCAGTCGCCTGTGTTCTTACCTTCGATACGTGAGAAGTGACCGAATTCAGTCTTCAAACGCTCAACCAGCTTTTCAGAGATTGCAGAAACTTGACGCGAGGAACGACCCGAGCAAACCACCATGTGGTCGCCAATAGCCGTTTTGCCGCGCAGATCGATCTGCACAACGTCTTCAGCTTTGTCATCATCAAGGGATGAAAGGACGGCGGCCAACAGCGTGTCGCTTGTCGCTTTAGAGTAAGCAGATGCCATTAGCGGTGCTCCGTCTTGCGTGGCGCCGGCCACGTCTGATTGGATTGACAGGACATTGTCCTCCTAGAATCGCGCCATAGACCTACGGCGCTGGGAAATCGTCACTTACCGACACTTACCTGACAATTCAACAACAGTTCAAGCTTTTGACAATCATGCCGCAGTGCAACGTTGCGATTAAGGCTCAATCGCCGCCTTCCTCTAGCATCCGCACCTCGCGTTGTGGGAATGGAATAGAGATATTATTGGCTTTGAACGCATCCCAAAGCGCTAGATATACCCCACCACGAATATTAGTGAGGCCACCTGTCGGGTCTTTGATCCAGAACCGCAGGATATAATCCACCGAACTGTCGCCAAATCCAACGATGTGGCATACGGGCCGCTTTGGGTAATCCAGAACACGCTCAACAGTCGTCGCTGCTTCGATCGCCAATTCGCGGACCTTGTGCGGGTCATCGCTGTAGGCTGTGCCAAAGAATATATCGAGGCGCACATAATCATTGGAATGCGACCAGTTCACCACTTGGTTCGTGATCAGGTCCTCATTCGGAATTAGGTATTCCTTACCATCCCGCGTGACCACTGAAGCATAACGTGCGCCGAGGGTTTGTATCCATCCAAACGTCTCGCCCAGTGAAATCACGTCACCCGGTTTGATCGACTTGTCGAGCAGGATGATCACACCAGACACCAGGTTCGAGATCACTTTTTGCAAACCAAAACCAAGGCCAACACCAATGGCACCTGTCAGGATGGCAAGACCAGACAGATCGATCCCAACTGTGTTGATCCCGATAAAGAACGCAAACCCGTACAGCGTGATTTGCACAGCCTTAACAGCAAGAACCTGCATCGACGGGCTGATGTCTTCGTTACGTCGAATTGTTGTTGCTGTCGTCGTGGACCCGATGCGCGCCAAGGTCAGAAGAACACCAATCACGACCAGCGCAGAAATAATCGTCATGATCGAAATGCGAAAATCACCAAACTCGAATGCAAGGTCATCAAGGAATGCGCCCACAGCTTCGTGCACGTTCAGGTAATAAAGAGTGGCAAAGATCCACAGGCCCCAGCGTACGATGATCCGCAGTGGTCGGTTGCGCACAAAGCGCGATACGAATGCAATCAGCAGCCATGCGGTCGCAAGCGTGGCCGCCAACCCAATGAGATAGGAACGTGACGGCCATGTAGCGCTTTGCATAGCGCCCCAAATGACCCAGCCCAGCGCCGAAAACCACACCAGCCCAAGGCGCTGGCGTATTGGGACAATCATCCGCAGTTGCCATGTTTTCCAGCCATCGCGCGAACGCACCCACGCTTGTAGCCAGCGCCCAGAAAGGTGATGCAATCCATAGGCGATGACGATGAGAGCAAGAATAATCAGAACTTGATACAGTCGCCACCCCGGCATCATCAAGCTTTCGACAAAGCGCATTGCGCCGGTCAGTAAGACTTCAAGTTCTTGATAAATCGTCATTTGCGGCAGATTTTCTGGTTCCATGTTCAATCTTTGCATGCACCATCTCAACACGCAATATCCGTGGATCTGTGCACGCCCTTGCGAGACATAGGCAAGCCCTGTATCTGACCCCTATGACATGGCTAATGAGCATTGGGCTTTTTGACATATGCGACCGCACCCGATTGGGTGAACGGTTCTTTGGGGCGACCCATACCGTGCTGGCACGACTGTAAAACCGCGCCCACCCAATACGCCTAAAAATTCAAACCAACCAAAGGGAGAGGACCATATGTCCCCCAAAACGCTATATGATAAAATCTGGGATGCACATCTTGCACACGAGGCTGATGACGGCACTTGCTTGCTGTATATTGACCGCCACTTGGTGCACGAAGTAACCAGCCCGCAAGCCTTTGAAGGTCTGCGTATGTCAGGTCGCAAAGTGCGCGCACCTGAAAAAACAATCGCTGTTCCAGATCACAATGTCCCAACAACTTTGGACCGTGCTGACGCGACAACGATGACCGAAGACAGCCGCATCCAAGTGAACGCGCTGGACACGAACGCCAAAGAATTCGGCATTCACTACTATCCTGTGTCTGACGTGCGCCAAGGCATCGTGCACATCGTTGGCCCAGAGCAGGGTTGGACCCTTCCTGGCATGACTGTTGTTTGTGGTGATAGCCACACTGCGACACACGGCGCGTTTGGGTCATTGGCCCACGGCATCGGTACCTCTGAGGTTGAGCACGTTCTGGCAACACAAACGTTGATCCAGAAGAAATCTAAGAACATGAAAGTCGAGATCACTGGCAAGCTTGCGCCTGGTGTGACCGCGAAAGACATCACCATGGCTGTGATCGGCAAAACAGGTACCGCTGGCGGTACGGGTTTTGTGATCGAGTATTGTGGTGAAGCGATCCACGATCTCTCAATGGAAGGTCGTATGACTGTTTGCAACATGGCGATTGAAGGTGGCGCACGCGCTGGCTTGATCGCGCCAGATGAAAAGACATTTGAATACTGCATGGGCCGTCCACACGCACCTAAAGGCGCACAGTGGGAAGCTGCTTTGACGTGGTGGAAAACACTGTTTTCTGACGAAGAGGCACATTGGGACGAGATCCTTGTGATCAAAGCAGAAGACATCGCGCCATTGGTCACTTGGGGCACGTCCCCAGAAGACGTTTTGCCGATCACTGCCATGATCCCATCCGCGGACAGCTTTGAGGGCGGTAAAGTAGACGCAGCTCAGCGTTCTTTGGACTACATGGGCCTAACTGCGGGTGAGCCATTGTCTGCTGTTGAAATCGACACTGTATTCATTGGTTCATGCACCAACGGTCGTATCGAAGATTTGCGCGCAGCTGCGGAAATTCTGAAAGGCAAGAAGGTCAAAGACGGCATTCGCGCAATGATCGTTCCGGGCTCTGGCCTTGTGCGTGCTCAGGCTGAAGAAGAAGGCCTTGCTGACATCTTCAAAGACGCTGGTTTCGAATGGCGCCTTGCGGGTTGTTCCATGTGTCTTGCGATGAATCCAGATCAATTGGCACCTGGCGAGCGTTGCGCAGCAACCTCTAACCGTAACTTTGAAGGCCGTCAGGGCCGCGGTGGTCGTACGCATCTTATGTCTCCGGGCATGGCAGCGGCCGCAGCGATCACGGGCAAACTAACCGACGTTCGGGAGATGATGTAATGGAAAAGTTCAACACACTCACCGGCATTGCCGCTCCAATGCCATTGATCAACATCGACACGGATATGATCATCCCAAAGCAATTCTTGAAAACCATCAAGCGTTCAGGCCTAGGCGTGAACCTGTTTGACGAGATGCGTTATGACGACGATCGCAACGAAATCCCGACATTCGTCTTGAACCAAGACGCATACCGCGATGCGCAGATCATCATAGCTGGTGACAACTTTGGGTGTGGCTCATCCCGCGAACACGCGCCTTGGGCGATTGCAGACTTTGGCATCACATGCGTTATCGCGCCTAGCTTTGCCGACATCTTTCACAACAACTGCTTTAAGAACGGCATCTTGCCAATCGCTTTGCCACAAGAGCAAATCGACGTTCTAATGAAGGACGCTGAAAAAGGGGCAAACGCCCGCATGACAGTGGATATCGAAGAACAGACTGTCACTACCTCAGACGGTGAAGTGTTCAAGTTTGAAGTCGACGCGTTCAAAAAGCACTGCCTGATGCAGGGCTTGGATGACATCGGCCTTACAATGGAAAAGGCTGCATCAATCGATACTTTCGAAGCTGCAGCACAAACTCAGCGCCCTTGGGTCTAAATATTGACTGAATTGGTTAACGCCAATTCTCAATTCCAAGTTGCGACTTGTGGGCGCGGTTCTCGCGCCCACAACATATGGCATCACTCGCATAGGTTGACGTGATCTCGCCACATTTATGATGCAAGAACGCACCACACCCTCCCCTAAAACGCCACATAACTTAAGCCTTATGAAACCACGACTTGAGCCGCCAATCAAAACAAGACACAATTGAGGCAATAATGAGGCAAGCTGCCCGAGTTGGCAGGATCAAGTTGGAACAAGTACGCGGCACGTATCGCGACTGGCCAGTTTGTAAGGGAACGAACAGTGATAGCACGAATTACAGGCGCTGCGGCGCGAGGAGTCCTTGTGGCATTGCTTCTGGCAACGCCCGCATTGCTTTTGCCAAACATTGCAAAAGACAGCTCACAAGTGGTGATGCTGATGGCTATGCTGGCAGGCTTCTTAACCTTTGCAGAATATAATTCCAAATCCCCAAGTATCGTTGAGTTTCGCGATGCTGCACCGTTTAACCGTTTGCGTTTTGTCGCGCTGTTCACGGCCGTGTTCATGCTAAGTTTGATCGCCAAGGACAAATCCGACCCTACAGCCGTGACCAACGCCTTGACCTCACTTGGTCTGATTGTGGGCAACGCAATCGATTTCCCATACTCACCGGTGCGCCTGATCGTTCTGATGTTGCCTAACACCTCCGAAAATGACGTTGTGAGTGCAGTGCGCACCTCTGCCAGTCTGAGCTACCTTATCTCATTAATCACCATGACAGCATTTCTGATCCTTGTTCGCGTTCTAAACTGGCCCTCACGCAAGGGGGCCTTCAACGTTTGGATCAACTTGCCATTGTTTGATCCAACTGCAGGCGAAGACGTTTTGGTTCGACTTCGCCGTGATGCGCGTTTCAACATTGCCTTTGGCTTCTTACTGCCATTCTTTATCCCCGCGGTGGTCAAAATGGCCGCTGACCTGATACACCCAATCACATTAGAGAACCCGCAAACCTTGATCTGGACAATGAGCGCATGGGCCTTCCTTCCTGCCAGCATGATTATGCGCGGTATCGCGATGAGCAAGATTGCGGACATGATCGGAGAGAAACGCCGCCGCACTTATGCAAACGCGGTCGAAGATGGCGGTATGCTACCGGCTTAATCACTGGCTGTATTTTACTTCTATCAGCGCAATTCCTAAGCGCTGAAACCTTTCGCGTAGCGACCTATAATACCGAATTGTCCCGCAAAGGCCCCGGCTTATTGCTGCGCGATATCGCCAGTGGCGACGATCCCCAAGTGATCGCGGTATTGGACATTATCAAACATGCCCAACCCGACGTGATTGCTTTGCAGGGGTTTGACTATGACCTAACGAACCTCGCGCTACGATTGTTTGCAGACCAAGCAGGATATCCCCACATCTTTGCGGCAAGGCCCAACACCGGCATGGCGACGGGGTTAGACCTGAACGGCGATGGACGCCTTGGCGGACCAAATGATGCGCAAGGATATGGTAGGTTTTCAGGCCATCGCGGTAAGGCTGTTATGTCGAAGTTTCCAATCAACGCAGCTAAGGTTCAAAATTTCTCAGCTTTGCTCTGGCGCGTTGTTCCATATCCATCCCTACCAGTCCTCAACGGCAAACCTTTCCTACCAGCCGAGGTGCTGGGCACCCAACGTCTGCCCAACACGGGCCATTGGATCGTGCCCATAGACGGCCCCAACGGGCCATTCCACCTGATGACTTTCCACGCAACGCCACCCGTATTTGACGGCCCCGAAGACCGAAACGGTAACCGCAATCACGACGAAATCAGGCTGTGACAGCAATACTTAGACGGCCACGTTGGCGAACCTATCGCCACCCCCTTTGTCATCACGGGTGATGCAAACCTAGACCCTAACACAGGTGAAGGGCGACGCAGGGCGATCATCAACCTATTGGCTGATAAACGGGTCCAAGACGCCAAACCGCGCGGAGATAGCCCCACACAAGATACTGACACCGTCGATTGGTCAGAACCCCGACCGGGGAACATGCGCGTTGATTATGTGCTGCCTTCAGTCGAGTGGACGATCACCGACAGTGGTGTTCTCTGGCCCCAACCAAACGACCCATTGGCCGACGTAGCCAAGACCGCCAGCCGCCATCACCTTGTCTGGGTCGACATCACTCGATAGCCTCACGTCAGTTTTACCGATGTCCCCTTGTGCCTGACGGTCGACACCATAAGTTAGACGGTAACTTCAAACAAAAAGGCCAATGCCATGAGCGACCCAACATATACACCACCAGCCGTCTGGACATGGGAGCAAAGCAGCGGTGGCAAATTCGCCAACATCAACCGCCCTATTGCTGGCGCGACCCACGACAAAGAACTACCAGTAGGCAAGCACCCTTTGCAGCTTCATTCCCTAGCGACACCAAACGGCGTCAAAGTCACCATCTTGCTGGAAGAGCTTTTGGCGATGGGCTTTGAGGGTGCAGAATATGACGCCTATCTTGTGAACATTGGCGAAGGCGATCAGTTCGGTTCTGGTTTTGTCGATATCAATCCAAACTCAAAGATTCCTGCGATGATGGACCATTCGGGTGACAAACCTGTGCGCCTGTTCGAAAGCGCATCAATCATGCTGTATCTTGCTGATAAATTCGGCGCATTGGTCCCCAGCGACCCTGTCAAACGCGCTGAGACAATGAACTGGTTGTTCTGGCAAATGGGCAGCGCACCATACTTGGGCGGCGGTTTTGGCCACTTCTATGCCTATGCTCCGGAAAAATACGAATACCCAATCAACCGTTTCACCATGGAAGCCAAGCGTCAGCTTGATGTTCTGGACCGCCAATTGGCAGAGACCCCGTGGATTGCTGGCGACGAATACACCATCGCCGATATCGCGATCTGGTCATGGTATGGTCAGCTTGTCTTGGGCAACCTGTATTCAGCCGCTGAATTCTTGGATGTTGCGTCTTACACAAACGTTATGGCGTGGGCTGAAAAGATCAACGCGCGTCCAGCCGTTCAACGGGGTCGCATGGTAAACCGTCCGTTTGGTGAACCATCAGAGCAACTGCATGAACGTCACGATGCGTCAGATTTTGACACTCAGACTCAAGACAAAATTGGCGACAATTCCTAAAATCAAATAGGGGGTTCACGCCCCCTATTTCCCCCGCCCGACCTGACGACAGATTAAGATCACGGGCAACAACCCCATTGCAACAATGACCAAGCTGGGCACCGCTGCGCCCTCAAGCCGCTCATCAGATGCAAGGCGATACGCTTGTACCGCCAAAGTGTCATAGTTGAACGGTCGCATGATCAGGGTCGCAGGCAGTTCTTTCATCACATCCACGAACACGATCAACAACGCGGTCAGTAGGCTTGGTGTGAGGATCGGCAAATGCACACGGCGCAATGTGCCCCAAGGAGTCTGACCCAAGGAACGGCTGGCCGCGTCCATGTTGGCGTGAACCAACGCTTGCCCCCCCTCATACGCCCCAAGGGCCGCAGCAGAGAACCGGACAAGATAGGCAATGATCAGCAACCAGATGGAACCCGTCACCAGTAGTCCGGTTGAGATGTCAAACGTACTGCGCATCCATGCATCCAACGCGTTGTCAAAGGCCGCAAAGGGCACCAACAGACCGACGGCAACAACGCCGCCTGGCACTGCGTAACCAAGACGCGCAATGTAAGCTGTGGAGCTGGAAAACCGCCCCGGTTGCATCCGTTGGAAAAAGCCAACTGTGACAGCCGCGCAAACGGTTACAACCGCAGCAATGCCCGCAAGGGTGAGCGAGTTTTGAATGAACGCTAGGTAGCGACTGCTTAGCAAATCTTGTTCTGATCCCAGCCCCATGTTGAATAGAACAACAACAGGCAACACACACCCCAACAGCACCGGAATAGAACACAACGCAAAGGCAGCGAAGGCGTGAACGCCGTGCAACTGAAGCTGCGTCTTTTCCTGACCACCGCGTGCGGCATCTGAATATTTCGCCCGTCCCCTTTGGATGCGTTCCAACATCGCAAGCAGCAGTGCAAAACTGAGCAAACAAAGCGCAAGTTGTGCTGCGCCACCACGATCAGCCAAGGTGAACCAGCTTGTGTAAATACCTGTCGCGAATGTCTGAACGCCAAAGTACGCAACCGTTCCAAAGTCAGCGATCGTTTCCATAACGGCCAACAGAACACCGCCCGCAATAGCAGGGCGTGCCAAAGGCAAACTCACACGGAAAAATGCAGACCACGCACTGCTGCCAAGGGCACGAGCAGCAAGGAATGTTGTTCCGCTTTGCTGCAGGAACGAAGCGCGCGCGAGCAAGTAGACATAAGGATATAAAACCAGCACCAGCATGAAGGCAGCACCGCCAAGGGAACGCACCTCTGGGAACCAATAATCACGCGGTCCCCACCCCATCACATCGCGCAGGGTCGATTGTACAATCCCCGGATGATCCAAAATGTAAGTATAAGCATAAGCCAAAACATAGGACGGAAATGCGAGTGGCAGAACCAGCGCGATTTCAAACAATCGCACGCCGGGAAAGCGGGTCATCGTCACCAACCATGCAGCGCCCACGCCAAGGCAAAGCGTCCCAATTGAAACCAGCACAACCAGCAATGCAGTGTTGCCAACGTAGCGCGGCAAAACAGAGGCTAACAGCTGTGATACCGTGCCCGTACCACCACTGAACGCCGCGATGGCCACCGCCATCATTGGCAACAGGCAGATCGCCGCAACCAGTACGGCAACAGCGGATAGCCCAAGGGGCGCATGGCGCGCGCGCTTTTTCAATGCGTGGGTATATTCGGCGTGATCAGTCATTAAGGTCTATTACGACTAATTCACTCAGGAAATCCAGTGCGACATATCACTCGTAGGTGCGCTGGTCCTCAATCACCAATCCATCACGCGGCAAAGTACCAAGATCGCAGACCACAACCTTGCCCTTCATCTTCATCGTATCGACGACGCTGGCGGCATATGCATCCGCGTCACCGCCATCGCATTCCACCTGAACCGTCAGGATATCTTGTTCGCCTTCACGTGATGCAATTACGCGCGCGCGGTCCACTTCCTCGTGACGTGAAACAAAGGCAGCAACCTGTTCGGGGCGTACAAACATACCCTTAATCTTGGTCGTTTGATCAGCGCGGCCCATCCAACCTTTGATACGAGTGTTCGTGCGGCCGCATGGTGATTGTCCTGCCATAACTGCGCTCATGTCACCCGTTGCAAAACGGATCAGTGGATAATCTGGGTTCAATGAGGTCACAAGAACCTCACCAATTTCACCGGGAAACACAGGTGTGCCGGTACCAGGAATGACAATCTCAACGATGATTTGTTCGTCTAAAATCATACCTTCCATCGCGGCACTTTCATACGCGATATTTCCAACATCGGCTGTTGCATACGACTGCAAACATGCAATGCCACGGTCCGCATATTCCTGACGCAAGGACGGGAACAACGCACCACCACCAACAGCCGCTTTGGTAAAACCAAGGTTCACACCCATTTGATCGGCTTTGTCCAAAATGACCTTCAGATAATCAGGTGTCCCAGCATAAGCCGTTGTGCCAATATCACGGGCCGCTGTCACTTGAAGTTCGGTTTGCCCGGTGCCCGCTGGCAGAACAGTCGCCCCAATAGCCCGTGCGCCGGATTCGAAAATCATACCCGCAGGCGTTAGGTGATACCCAAAACAGTTCTGCACAATATCGTCTTTGCCAAATCCCGCAGCATGCAGAAAACGACCCATGCGCCACCAATCGTGGGTGATGCCACCCGGTTCATAGATCGGACCAGGAGATTGAAAAATATGCGCCACGTTAGAGACGGGCATGCCACCAAAGGGCGGCTTTTCAGACTGCCACTTTGCCAGATCAGATTTGCGCAAAACTGGCAGCGCAGCCAATCCTGACAGATCCAGCAGTTTGTCAGCATCTGACACCGATGTGCCACCATGACCTGCGATACGCGCCAGTTGACCGTTCAGCGCGGCCAACTGATCGGCCTCGCGCTGGTCGGCGCTGCGTGTTTCTAGATCGTCGTAAAATGTGGTCATCAAAGTCGTATCCAACTGGGGGTTCAAAGGGCGCGGCGTATCAGCTCAACCAACGCTTACGACGGCGATACGACCGCACATCACGGAACGATTTGCGTCCATCATCAGACATGCCCAAATAGAATTCCTTCACATCTGGGTTCTCGCGCAATTCAGCAGCAGGACCATCCATTACAACACGACCAGATTCCAAAATGTAGCCATAGTGGGCAAAGCGTAAAGCGACGTTGGTGTTCTGCTCAGCCAATAAGAACGACACGCCTTCGCTTTCGTTGATGGACTTCACGATACCGAAAATTTGTTCCACCAACTGTGGGGCAAGACCCATGGATGGTTCGTCCAAAAGGATCGTTTCAGGGCGAGACATCAAAGCGCGGCCAATTGCACACATTTGTTGCTCACCACCCGAAGTATAGCCCGCTTGGGATTTGCGCCGTTCGCGCAGACGCGGGAAATAGTTGTACACCATCTCAAGGTCAGCCGCGATGGCACCCTTACCGTCTGTGCGGGTGTATGCACCTGTCAGTAAGTTTTCCTCAACTGTGAGGTGCTCAAAACAGTGACGACCTTCCATCACCTGAACCACGCCACGTTTCACCATGTCGGCGGGATCAGTTTCATGAACATCCTCACCACGATATTTGACGGAGCCTTTGGTCACTTCACCACGCTCTGACGCCAAGAGGTTTGAAATGGCCTTAAGCGTGGTCGTCTTACCCGCACCATTGCCACCCAACAATGCCGTAATACCACCCTTTGGAACCGACAGGCTAACGCCCTTCAGCACAAGGATCACGTGGTTGTAGATCACTTCGATGTTGTTGACCTCTAGTAGGGTCTCAGTGTCTTGTCCGCTGTCCAACATAGGGTTCACTTCATTGTTGCAAAAATCTGGGGAAACTGGCGGCACCCAAAAGCGCCGCCAGAGTAGTGAGCTTAGTTACAGCTCGATGCGATGTTGTTTTCCGCGGCATAGGCTGCAGAATCTTCGTCGATCAATGGCTGAATGACATCCATGTCAGATGCTGCGAAGTCGTTGATCAAAGACCACGTTTTCGCAGATGCGTCCCACTGTGTCATGCCGATCAGGCCTGGACCACCGTGGTTTTCGCAGGACACGTTGAACTCTGGACCAAAGCCCGGAAGGCCTAGGGCCGTCATCTTAGCTTCAGTGATTTCCAACGCTTCCATCCCGTCACGCATCATCGCCGGAGTGATGTCGCCTGTACCGTGGATTTCTTGTGCTGTTTTCGCAGCTTCTGCTGCCAACATAGCCGCATACAAACCGCGGTTATAAAGAACCGTACCGATTTGATCGCCAGCACCAGCCGCATTACCTGCGTCTACAACGTACTTCTGAATGTCTGCAAAGACAGGGAAGTCATTGCCTACACCGTGGAACGTCAAAGCTTTGTAGCCGTCAGCTGCATCACCTGCGGGAAGAACGTCGTTTTCAGAGCCCGACCACCAGATACCGATGAAATCTTCCATTGGGTAACGGATGTTTGCAGCTTCTTGAACCGCAACTTGGTTCATAACGCCCCAACCATACATGATGACATTGTCAGGCTTTTCACGGCGAATTTGTAGCCACTGTGATTTCTGCTCTTGGCCCGGGTGGTCAACTGGCAACAATGTCAGTTCAAAACCGTGCTTTTTAGCCAGCTCTTCCAACGTCCGGATAGGCTCTTTGCCGTATGCAGAGTTGTGGTACACAAGCGCGATTTTCTTACCTGCGATATCACCTTGAGACATCAGATAGTTGATCGCACCAGACGCACCGTTCCAGTAGTTTGCTGGGTAGTTGAAGACGTTTGAGAAAACATCGCCATTCGCAGCAGACGTACGGCCATAACCCATTGAGTGGATTGGAATACCATCAGCCGTTGCTTTTGGGATCAACTGGTAGGTGATACCTGTGGAAAGCGGTTGATACACAAGCGCGCCTTGGCCCTTAGTAGACTCATAGCACTCAACGCCTTTTTCGGTGTTATAGCCTGTTTCACACTCAAGCACGTTGGTCATAACGCCGCCAATACCGCCATCACGGGCGTTCAACAGATTCATATAGTCTGCATAGCCGTCAGCAAACGGAATACCGCCCGCAGCATATGGACCCGTACGATAGCTTAGTGATGGGAACACAAGGTCCGCCATAACTGGGCTTGCTGCCATTACGGCGGCGACTGCCATTGTTCCTAGTTTCATTTTCATCGATTTTTCCTCCCTGGATTTTTCGATATGTGCTGGCGTTAACCAGCGTTCGTTGAGCAGGGTTTTTCCCGCCATTATTGGTAGCCACCCCACTAGTGTGGGAAGGGCCACAATCTCAATTTCTCTTTGGCAACACGCCAAAGCTGCGCCAGACCATGCGGTTCTGCGATCAAGAAGATCACGATCAACGCACCGACGATTACCAACTGCAAGTGGGCAACGATGTCTGTTGGCCAACCCAACCAATCCACGCCAACCAATTTCAGAACAACCGGCAAGACCACCAAGAACGCAGCACCCGCAAAGGATCCAAATATCGATCCAAGACCGCCAATAATGATCATGAACAAAACGGTGAATGATTTGGTGATGCCAAAGGCCTCGCCCACTTCAACCGCGCCCAAATACACCGCAAAGAACAACGCACCTGAAATACCGATAAAGAACGAGCTGACAGCAAACGCGCTTAGCTTTGCCATCAAAGGGTTCACNCCGATGATTTCCGCCGCAATATCCATATCGCGAATGGCCATCCATTTGCGACCAAAAGCACCGCGCGTAAGATTACGAGCAATAACTGCACTGAAGATAACAAAGGCCAGACAGAACAAATAGGTCGCCCATGCTTCTGTATTCGGACCTGTAATTTCAATCCCAAAAACCGTGCGTTCAGGAGCTGAGATTTGGCCAGACGCCGAGTAGTTATAAAACCACGGTACACGGTTGAACAACCAAACAAGGAAGAACTGTGCCGCCAAGGTGGCCACCGCCAAATAGAACCCTTTGATCCGCAAACTCGGCAGACCAAACAAGACGCCAACACCGGCGGTGATAAGGCCCGCGATTAAGACATGGATTAACATGCTAACTTCTGGAAAGGCCGTCATCAGCTTGTAACAGGCATATGCCCCCACAGCCATGAAACCACCTGTGCCCAAAGAAACCTGCCCACAATAGCCAACCAGAATGTTCAAACCGATTGCAGCGATCGCGTAGATCAAGAACGGTAGGAAAATTGAATTCACCCAGTAGTCATTGATTGTGAATGGGATCACGAAGATCGCAACAAACAGGACCAAATAGTAACGATAGCGATCAAACCGGATCGGAAAGGTTTGGCTGTCTTCGGGATAAGATGTGCTGAAATCGCCAGCTTCACGATAAAACATTAGTGTGCTCCCCAAACCGCGACACGCGATCCGTTTTCATTAATTTTCAACGCGGCGTTAACCAGCAATTCACTTTTCAGCGCTTTGCCACATTCTGCCCTATTTCCGATGCGACACATTCCGTGAGAAAACGGAGTGGGATCCATGTCGACAATATTCAACGATTTGCGGCGGCTTGAGGCCAAACGCGTTAGTGGCGCGTTGTCCCAAGCTGAGTTCGCCAAACAGAAGTCTGCGATCTTGGACAGTGTTCCAGACGCACTGGAAACTGATTTCACAGTGGTTGAACGATCCGCACCAAGGTCAAATACCTTGTGGGATACGTTGCTGCTGTGGTTGGTCGCTGCCGTGTTGTGCGCGGCGGCAACCTGGGCCATCACAGGCAACATCGCCATTGCATCAACACTAGGCGTAACCGTGCTTGCCGCATTCACGATCAAGCTGTTTACAGCGCTGGATTGATCACACACGTTCAATGATTTTCTCCCCAAACAGACCTTGGGGACGGAACACCAAGAAAACCAACGCAAGCACATATGCAAACCAGTTTTCTGTCGCGCCGCCCAACATCGGACCAAACGAGAACTCAAACAATTTCTCGCCCACACCGATGATTAAGCCGCCAACAATCGCACCAGGGATCGACGTAAAACCACCCAGCATCAAAACCGGCAATGCCTTCAACGCGATCAAAGATAGGGAAAACTGAACACCAGACTTAGCACCCCACATGATACCCGCAACCAAGGCGACAAAGCCCGCCAGTGACCACACTAAGATCCAGATGAAATTCAGCGACACACCAACCGAAAGGGCTGCTTGGTGATCATCGGCCACCGCACGCATCGCGCGGCCTTGTTTGGTGTACTGGCTGAAGGCAACCAATGCCAAAACCAGAACCACTGCAATCACAGTCGCAACCATGTCTAGCTTGTCGATAAAGAAACCATAGAAATCCTCGTTGCCAAAGCCCAGCCACTGGGTGTTCTCTTCAACCCAAAGGCTACCACCTTGCGGCAGGCCGACAGCCATCTTCTTGATCTCGGACCCCCACATCAAATCGCCAACACCCTCAAGGAAGTAGGCCAATCCAATGGTTGCCATGAACAGGATGATTGGTTCTTGGCCAACCAAATGACGGAACACAAAGCGCTGAACAAGGTAGGCAAACCCGACCATCACTGCCAGCGTCAGTAGGATCGCCGCAAAGGCAGGAACATGCCAGCCAAAGTGGTGAATATCAGTGCCAAAGGCTGCGTTAATAAGATGCGAAAACGGCACCTGACCTTCCATGATCCCGACAAGGGTCAGCGCGGCAAACAGCGCCATGACGCCTTGGGCATAGTTGAAAATACCGGAGGCTTTGTAGATCAAAACAAATCCCAACGCGACGAGCGCATAAAGAACACCAGCCATCAAACCGTTCAGGACAACTTCGGCACCGTATAAAAGATCAGTAGGCATATCGCGCCCCTCTCATTTTGACATTTAGGGACGCGCCATTGGCGCACCAACGCAATACCGACACGATACCGACGTTATACCTACCTGGTTTTTGGATCGAATTATTCATCATGAGCCACACCCAAATACGCATCAATCACAGCTTGGTTGTTGCGCACCTCATCTGGTGTCCCATCCCCAATTTTCTTGCCATAATCCATAACAACAACGCGATCTGACAGGTCCATGACCACGCCCATATCGTGTTCGATCAGGGCAATCGTGGTGCCGAACTCGTCGTTCATTGATAGGATAAAGCGGCTCATGTCCTCTTTTTCCTCAACGTTCATCCCCGCCATCGGTTCATCCAAAAGCAGTAATGACGGTTCAGCAGCCAGGGCGCGGGCCAACTCAACACGCTTCTTCAAACCATAAGGCAAACGCGCTACAGGCGTTTTGCGGATTGCTTGGATTTCAAGAAAATCAATAATTCTTTCAGCAACTTCACGGTTCGCCGTCTCTTCCTTTTCCGCGCGACCCTTCCACAAAGCTTGGGAAAACATACCCGTTTTCATATGGGTCAATCGACCGGTCATCACGTTGTCCAAAACGCTCATACCTTCAAACAAGGCGATGTTTTGAAACGTCCGCGCGATCCCTTGTTGGGCGACTTGATAGGGACGCATCTGTGGGCGCTGTACCCCCTTGTACAAAACCTGACCATCTTGAGGGACGTAAAACCCGGAAATGACATTCAGCATCGAAGATTTGCCAGCACCATTGGGACCAATGATGGCACGCACTTCGCCTTCACGAATATCAAATGAGATATTCTTGATCGCCTCGACCCCCCCAAACCTCAGGGTAATATTCTTCATCTCCATAACAACCGGACCGATCTGGCGACCGTCGGCTGTCATGTATCCATCAGCTTGATCAAGCATTGAAACGTCCCATCTTCATCTTACCAAATAAACTCGCGCCGCAGGCTCCCACATTCACAAAACTCATTGCGCTGCAATCTGTGAATTGACGGTTTGAACTGCCGCATCACGAATATCCAACGTCGCGGAAATCGCGCCTTTGCGGCCATCCTCATAGGTCACTTCTGTGGTGGTCGAGATCGTGTCCGACCCATCGTACATCGCGTCAATAATATCTGAGAACTTTTCCTCGATAATGCGACGACGTACTTTTTGCGTGCGTGTTAATTCGCCGTCATCGGCATCTAGTTGTTTGTGTAAGACCACAAAACGATGCACCTGACAGTCCGACAACATCGCGTCCTGCGCGACAGAGGCGTTAACCTCTTCAACATGTGACTGGATGGTCGCAAGCACCTCTGGGTGGCCTGCCAACTCTTGGTAGGATGCATAGGCAATGTTGTTGCGTTCAGCCCAGTTGCCAACAGCTGTCAGATCGATATTCACAAAAGCTGTGCAATTGGGTTTGCCATTTCCGAAAACGACCGCTTCCAGAATGTTTGGAAAGAACTTCAGTTTATTCTCAACATACTTAGGCGCAAACATGTTGCCGTTTCCGGTCTGTCCAACGTCCTTGGCACGGTCAATAATCCGCAAGTGCCCGCTGCTTTCTTCAATGAATCCAGCGTCACCCGTAGCAACCCAACCTTCAGCATCCTTAGTGTCTGCTGTGCTTTCCGCATTTTTATAATACTCAACAAAAACACCAGGGCTTCGATAAAAGACTTCGCCATTTTCAGCGATCTTCAACTCGACGCCAGGGCACGTTACGCCAACCGTATCAGAACGCACCTCACCATCAGGTTGCGCGGTGATAAACACCGTCGCTTCGGTTTGACCATATAGCTGCTTAAGGTTGATCCCAAGGGAGCGATAGAAATCAAAAATCTCCGGGCCAATCGCTTCGCCCGCAGTGTAACCCACCCGTACACGGCTAAAACCAAGTGTATTTTTCAACGGGCCGTAGATTGCAAGTTCACCCAACTGGTATCTAATCCGGTCGATCAAGCTCACAGGATTTCCATCCAGTATGGACGGTCCAACCTTGCGCGCAACGCCCATGAAATAATCGAACAACCGCTTCTTCATCGGGCTCGCGTCTTCCATGCGGATCATCACGTTGGTCAGCTGGTTTTCGAAAACACGGGGCGGGGCAAAATAGTAAGTTGGCCCAATTTCACGCAAATCCGTGTGCATTGTATCCGCACTTTCTGGACAGTTCGTACAGAAACCACACCACAGTGCTTGACCCACAGAAAAGATAAAATCGCCAACCCATGCCATCGGTAGGTATGCCAAAATGTCATCGGTTTGGCGCAAGTCATCAAATTCGGATGAGGACTTGGCCGTCTCAATCACGTTACGATTGGACAGAACAACGCCCTTTGGTTTTCCCGTGGTGCCAGAGGTATAAAGCATCACGCAGGTGCTATCGTAATCTAGCTTTGCAATACGTGCCTTCATCTCTGGCTGCAATGCCGCGCGCTTTGAGCGCCCCGCTTCTTGTACTGCACTATATTGCGTTAGTTTTGCGCTATCGTATTTGCGAAGACCCCGAGGATCGAGGTAAATCATCGCTTCAAATTCTGTAAGCTCGCTCTGGATCTCCATAACCTTGTCGACTTGTTCCTGGTCACCAGCGATCACAAAACGCGCCCCACAATGGCTCATTGTATAGGCCATCTCTTCGGCAGATGCGTCTTGGTACAAAGGCACCGGAACGGCCCCGACCATTTGTGCAGCCATCATCGACCAATACAAATACGGACGGTTGCGCCCGATGACTGCGATGAAATCCCCTTCAGCCACACCAAGATCGAGCAGACCTAAGGCAAGTGCCTCAATCTCTTCATTGGTCTGTGACCATGTCCAACTCTGCCAAATTCCAAACTCTTTTTCACGGTACGCAGGAGCGGACCCGAACTGAGTTGCGTTGCGGTGCAAAAGTGCTGGAACGGATATTAATCCACCAGCGCCATCAAGCGTCTTCGACAATGTATTCTCCTCCCAAACCGGCAACAAAGGTTCCCGGCCACGATCACTTCAGCGATTCTATGTCACTCAAGGATGCTGGCTTTATCCTTGAGGTCAACTTTTTCCTGAAGGTTTCTCAATCCTAACGAATTGTAACAATGCGCGATCAGTGCTTGAATTCCCCTCTGACACCGCCCCACACTGGGCGAGCAATCACGAACATTAAGGGGCCACACGTGACGCTCAATCGCGCTGCCACACATGCTATGACCGCTGCTGGCCTCAATTTGATCGGGCAGGCTTTGACCATCTTTGACAGCGATCTTAGGCTTGCAGTAAGCAACGCCCCTTTCAAAGAAATGTTTGACCTACCAGATGATTTGGTCGCACCAGGTGCGCCCTTTGCAGATACGATCCGTCATCTCGCTTTGCGCGGTGAGTATGGTAACATTGATGATCTTGAAGCTTTTGTGGCAGAGCGGATTGAAGTCGCCCGTGCGTTCGAACCGCACTATGTTGAGCGCCATCGCTCCAACGGCACGGTCATATCCGTGGAAGGATCCCCCCTGCCCCAAGGCGGGTGGATCACAGTCTACACCGATATCACAAGCACCAAAAAACAAGACACGCTGCTACGGGCCCGCTCTGAGGAACTGACGGATCAGGTCTTGGCCCACGCCGAAGAACTGGCCAGTACAAACCGTGCACTGGCCGCGACAGTGTCAGCGCTTGGTGAAACGAAACGGCACCTTACAGAAGTGGAGGCACGGACACGTCTAACGACCGAAATGATGCCCGCGCACATCGCCCACATCGATGAGACGGGGCATTACACTTACTCCAATCGGCAACTCAGCACGATCATCCCAGGGCGCCCGAACAACATCATCGGCATGCATATTTCGGATGCACTTGGGTTGGGCGTATACGAGAAAATCAAACCCATGCTTCACGGCGCATTCGCTGGCGAGAACACTCTGACTGAGTTCACAGATGCCGCCAGCGCCCATCGCATCCGCGCGGCCTTTACACCTGACACCCGTGGTGGTGCCTACGTTTTGTCCACCGATGTAACTTTGGAAACTCAAACACGCGTAGCACTACAGCAAACCAGCAAACGTGAACTGGCCGCCCAAGTGACATCAGGACTGGCGCATGACTTCTCGAACCTACTGACCATCATTCTTGGAATGCAGTCCAAGTTGGCACGCCTTGATGAACTGCCCTCGGCTGCCAAACCCTTGATCGACGGGACCTTGAATGCAGCAAAACGCGGCGGCGATCTATTGGGCAGCATTGCTGAGATCACCAGTCAACGTGTCCAACGCCCGCGTGTCACAAACTTGCACGCCTTACTGCGTGAGATGGAAACACTCGCGGCCCCAACTCTACCAGAGAACGTCGTTTTCACTGTGATCGATCAACTACCAAACAAAGCGGTTCTGCTGGATCAAGGTGCGATTAAAGACGCGTTGCTTAATCTAATCTTAAACGCCCGTGACGCCTGTGGGTCGAACGGAACTATTAAACTTAGTGCATCAACGGTTCACAACACGTGGATTGAATTTACGGTATCGGACACAGGCACGGGGTTTTCCGAAGATGCTTTGAAGCACGCGTGCGACCCATTCTACACAACCAAAGGTAGCGAAGGAACAGGCTTAGGTCTGCCCATGGTCTACGACATTACCAAACTCGCTGGCGGTGATCTTAGGCTACAAAATACGCCAGAGGGCGGCGCATCCATTCGTCTGCGCCTGCCGCTGCGCTTTAGCCCTGAGGTCACCGGCGGCTTGGCTTTGCTGGTTGAGGACAACGATGATCTACGTGCACTTTATCGCGATATGCTGACTGACATGGGGCACAGCGTTATTGAGGCAACTTCAGCAGATGAGGCCACCGCACTCATCGCCAGCCTGCCTGACATCGCCCTAATCCTATCTGATATCCGTCTAAGCGGTGAAGGTACGGGGCTGGATTTACTTAAGCGGATCGAAAAGGGAAAGACGCCGGTCGTCCTTATGACCTCTTTGTCCCCAAATGACCCATTGCACCATGAGGCCCAAGCCGCGACAACTGTCCTTGCGAAACCATTCACAGCCTACGATCTGGCCAATGTCCTCAAACCGAAGGTGCAACAATGACAGCGCCGTTAGTAACCATCCTTGATGACGAGCCAGCCATTCGCACAATGTTGGCTGATGCGCTGGAAGATGCTGGTTTCCGGACAATGTGTTTTGGACGTGCCCGCGAATTTGAGGCCGCGTTGCAAAAGCACACGCCTGATGTTTGCTTGGTCGACTTGTCCTTGCCTGATACCGATGGGCTAACGGTTGTTCACCGTCTTGCATTAGAACAAGGGGCGTCTGTCATTATCATTTCTGGCCGTGCGCAGGTGCAGGATCGGGTTACTGGTCTGGAGCTGGGTGCCGATGACTACATTATCAAACCGTTTGATCCCTTGGAAGTAGTTGCGCGCGTTCGTGCCCGATTGCGCGGTGGTAAGGCTGTGACCCAAACCAGCAATACCGCCAAATTCAATGGTTGGACCGCTCATTTTGATGCTTACACTTTGATAGAAGATGCAGGTGATGCCACTCCTTTTTCACATGCTGAAGGCGAAGTGCTTCGTCTATTCCTTGATAGCCCAAAGCGTCTAATCACCCGCACTCAGATGCAAGAGTCATTGGGCGGGGCCGCAAGCGAAAGTTTTGACCGCGCGATGGATGTGCGTATTTCACGCCTGCGTACTAAATTGCGTGAAGATCCCAAGAACCCGCAGCTGATCAAAACGATCTATGGTGCCGGGTATATTTTTCTTGGGGATGTCAGCTGGAGCTAACCAGAAATTGGGCACACATCAAAAACCTGCCCAAACAACAATTGGCTCTTCACCTCACTGAAAACACTGATAGAATCACTCGCAATGCTAGACGTCGTTTTATATCGCCCCAGCCACAAAGCGAGACCACGGTTTTACCGTGTCGAAATCGCTATGGATCTATTTTCCGAAGTGTCGGTGTTGCGCGAATGGGGTGTCAAAGGTGGCGCACCCTGTGAAACGATCACCAGCTTTGGCAATTTACGTGACGCATCCCATGCCGCCGATGCTTACCGCATCCGTGCTCAAAAACGCGGTTATAAACGCGCTTAAACTTTGGGTNAAAGGCGGGCCGCAGCCCACCTTTTGATTTCTTATTCAGCCGCCATAACATCAGCAGCAGCTTCAACTTTCACCGCAGAAAACTTAAATTCTGGAATTTTTCCAAACGGATCAACCGCTGGATTCGTCAGAATGTTTGCCGCCGCTTCGACAAAAGCAAATGGTAAGAACACCATGTCAGGTGCCACAGCACGATCCATACGTGCCATGATCACAATCGAACCACGCTTCGTGGTCAGACGTACATGCCCACCCGGCTCAACGCCTAGCTTGCGCAAAGTGGATGGGTGCAGCGAACAGTTCGCCTCAGGCTCTAACCCATCCAACACAGTCGCACGACGGGTCATAGAACCTGTGTGCCAGTGTTCTAGCTGACGGCCCGTTGTCAGGATCATTGGGTATTCCGCATCAGGCACATCATCTGGTGCAATCACACTAGCGGGCGTAAATTTAGCGCGCCCATCGGTACGCGGGAAACCATCGCCAAACACGACCGCCTGACCAGGATCAGTCGGGCTAAGTGACGGATAGGTCACCGCTTCAGTTGTCAGGCGATCCCACGTGATATTGTCGAGACTGCGCATATTCACTGTCATCTCAGCAAACACTTCGCTTGGATGCGTATAAGTCCAATCCAAGCCACAGCGTTTGGCCAACTCAACTTCGATCCACCAATCTTCTTTCGCCTCACCCGGAGGTACAACCGCTTGGCGCACCATTTGCACCTGACGGTTCGTGTTGGAAACGGTGCCCGATTTTTCATACAGCGCAGAGGCTGGCAAAATTACGTCGGCATAGTTCGCAGTTTCAGTGATAAAGATGTCTTGAACAACCAAGTGGTCAAGTTTGGCCAAAGCATCACGCGCATGTTCAACATCTGGATCAGACATCGCTGGGTTCTCACCCAAAATGTACATCGCCTTGATCTTGTCCTCATGGACCGCGTCCATGATTTCGGTCACGGTTAGGCCCTTCTCATTCGAGAAATCACCTGACCCCCAAACTTCGGTAAATGCAGAGCGCACACCATCGTCCGTCACCGACTGGTAGTCAGGTAAGAACATCGGAACCAAGCCGGCGTCAGACGCACCTTGTACGTTGTTCTGACCACGCAGTGGGTGAAGACCAGAGCCTGGCCGACCAACTTGGCCCGTCATTAACGCCAAAGAAATCAAGCAACGCGCATTGTCTGTACCATGGATGTGTTGACTGACGCCCATGCCCCAGAAAATCATCCCTGCTTTAGCACCTGCAAATGTGCGGGCCACTGCGCGTAAAGTTTCAGCGTCGATACCACAAATTTCAGACATCTTCTCTGGAGTGAAATCCTTAAGGTGGGCTTTTTCAGCTTCCCAGTTTTCAGTGTACGCCTCTATGTATTGTTGGTCGTATAACCCCTCTTCAACGATCACATGCATGATCGCGTTCAACATTGAGACGTCCGCACCCGGGCGAAACTGAAGCATGTGAGTGGCAAAGCGCTTAAGCGCCTGACCGCGCGGATCCATCACAATCAACTTGCCGCCGCGTTTGGTGAACTGTTTGAAATAGGTCGCCGCCACTGGGTGGTTTTCGATCGGATTGGCACCAATTACGATGGCCACATCCGCATTTTCAATCTCGTTGAATGTCGCAGTTACTGCACCCGAGCCAACGTTTTCAATCAACGCAGAAACGGATGAGGCGTGGCACAAACGCGTACAGTGGTCGACGTTATTGTGCTTGAACCCTTCACGAATGAATTTTTGGAACAGATAGGCTTCTTCATTGGTGCACTTGGCAGACCCAAAACCTGCCACTTCGCGCCCGCGCCCCTTCAGACCATTGGCAGCAAAATCCAGCGCCTCATCCCAAGTTGCCTCGCGGAAAACACTGCCCCAATTTCCGGGATCAACATTCAAACCCTTGGCAGGTGCATCCTCGCGACGGATCAACGGTTTGGTCAGGCGGTGATTGTGGTGGATATAGTCGTAGCCAAAGCGGCCTTTGACGCACAAACGGCCCTCGTTTGCAGGACCATTGATGCCCTCAACATACTTCACCTTGCCATCTTTGACCTTAATCGAAATCTGGCAACCCACACCACAAAACGCACAAACGCTTTCTGTTTCGCTATCAAAATCTTTGCTGTCCCCAACGGAGTCACCCGCAGTCACAGCGGCAGGCATCAAAGCACCTGTTGGGCAGGCTTGAACGCATTCGCCACACGCCACACAAGATGAATCACCCATTGGGTCAGCCATATCAAAAGTAGGATAGCTGTCATGGCCACGGCCCGACATACCAATCACATCGTTGACCTGAACCTCACGACATGCGCGCACGCACAAACCGCAAGAAATACAAGCATCCAAGTTAACAGACATCGCAACGTGACTGTCATCCAACAACGGAATGCGACCCTCTTCCAATTTTGGAAAACGGCTCTCTGACACACCATTCAACTCGGCCATATCCCACAGGTGCGCTGACTTATCATGTGCATCTTCACGGGCAGGCTGGTCTGCAACCAACATCTCAACCACCATCTTGCGCGCATTCTCAGCGCGGGCAGAATTGGTGGTTACCACCATGCCATCCAACGGCTCCCGAATACACGAAGCGGCCAACGTACGCTCACCGTCGATCTCAACCATACAGGCGCGGCAATTGCCATCAGGGCGATAGCCGGGTGCTGGCTTGTGGCACAGGTGAGGGATAACAAGTCCACGACCATTGGCCACTTCCCAGATTGTCAGGCCAGCTTCGGCCTCGACTTCTGTGCCATCTAGCGTGAATTTCACTGTATCAGACATGTGATGCCTCCCTCTATTGTAGACCTCTCTAACAAACTATGGGGTAAATTCGGGCATCCAATCGCGACATTCATACTCGAATTTACGCCAAGACATGCGACAACTCCAACTTCATCTTACCAAATAAACTCCCCGCGGAGCGTCCCACCCCTTCCAACCCGCGCAGACCTCACTTATCCATTTGGAAACAGTACAAGGAACCTACATGTCCCACATCACCCTCATTCGTCACGGACAAGCAAACTCCACCGCGACAGACGAAGCCAGTTATGACCGCCTCAGCGCCCTTGGGCACCAACAGGCAAAGTGGTTGGGTGAACACCTCATCGACACAAACCAAGTGCACCAAAACCTTTATACAGGCACTTTGCGCCGTCACGCAGAAACCGCTGATGGTATGGCCACAGGCCTCGAACCGATCCGTGATGAACGTCTAAATGAGCTTGAATACTTCACACTCGCCACCGCACTTGAGGCGGAACACGGGCTCGCGATGCCAACTCAACAATCAGAATTTGTTCATCACTTACCTCGCGTTTTTGAGGCGTGGCAAGCGAACAAAATCGAAGGGGCGCCAGAACGCTTTAGTGAATTTGAGACACGTGTAAACGATGTGATCAAAGACATTGCTGCACGCCCTGGCCCCTCATTGGTTGTCACATCAGGCGGCCTCATTTCTATGGTCATGCGACAGCACCTTGATTTGGATATCATCAAAATGGCCAATCTAGCTCTTGCCATAATGAACAGCTCGATCCATCGTTTGCACCCAATCGGTGGCACAATGTCACCTGTGGTATTCAATGCAGTTCCGCACCTCGAAGCACCCGAACGTCACCTCGCACAAACACACGTTTAAAGGATCAAATCATGCAATTGTTTTATGCTCCAAACACCATCTCGATGTCAGTTGCCATCGCGTTGCGAGAGGCAGGCCTTGAGCATGAGTTGACCCGCCTGGACTTTACCAAAGCTGAGCAAACCAGCAATGCTTATCTCGCAAAAAACCCAAAAGGTCGCGTGCCAACTTTGATCGTTGGGGACAAGGCACTCACCGAAACAGGTGCCTTGCTTGAATATATCGCAGCATTGGTTCCCGAAAAAAAGCTTGTGCCAACTGATCCATTGCAAGCCTTCAAAATGCGCAGCGTGATGTTCTACCTTGCCTCCACAATGCACGTGAACCACGCGCATAAAATGCGCGGCTCACGCTGGGCAGATCAACAGACAAGTTGTGACGACATGACATCAAAAGTGCCCCAGACGATGGGCACATCAGCAAGCTACATTGAAGACGAATGTTTGCAGGGTCCTTTCATTCTGGGCGATACGTTCTGTGTCGCCGACATCTATTTATTTAATGTGTGCACTTGGCTTCCAGGCGATNGCGTTGAGGTCAAAAATTACCCGAAACTCGCCGCGCATATGGCAGCTATGGAAACCCGTGCGTCTGTCCAGAAAATCCGTAAACTCGGCATCCTGACATGACACATCTTTGGGTCCGCGCTGAACAACGCGATAACGAAGAACGCGTTGGGCTGAGCCCAGAAGGCGCTGCAGCTTTGATCGCAGCAGGAATTGTGGTGACCATTGAGGAATGCCCAACCCGGTGCACACCAATCCAAGGTTATAAAGAGGCCGGATGCCACATTGCGCCCTCCAACACGTGGCCGACTGCCCCACTTGATGCGATTATCTTTGGTCTGAAAGAACTGCCCGAAGACGGGACGCCGTTAAGGCACAAACATATTATGTTTGGTCACGCCTACAAAAGGCAACCCTCTGGTCAACGGTTGCTACGCAGATTTTCGGCGGGTGGCGGTACACTTTATGATCTTGAATATCTTGTCGATGGAACAGGACATCGTGTCGCGGCGTTCGGTTATTGGGCCGGCTACGCTGGCGCGGCTGTTGCGCTAAAATGCTGGGCTGCACAACAATCTGGTAAGCGTGTAGATGCCGCTGGCACCTACTCAAATTCCGCGGCTTTGGTTGCCGACTTACGACGCGATCTGGTAAATGTGACGTCAATGCCAAGTGCCTTAGTGATCGGCGCATTGGGTCGTGTGGGCACAGGTGCATCCGACCTATGCGCCCAGCTTGGTGTGACCACAACAAAATGGGATATGCCAGAAACCGCAAGCGGCGGGCCATTCCCTGAGGTCCTCCAGCACGACATCTTCTTTAACTGTATACTTGCAGCGCCCGGCACCCCCGTCTTCGTCCCCAAGACAGCCAAAACCACACCCCGTCAACTCACAGTCATCGGTGATATTGCCTGCGATCCTGACAGCGCCTTTTCTCCCGTAAAGGTATATGATCGAACGACAACATGGGCTCAGCCTGCTCTACGCGTCCATGACAACCCTCCATTGGATGTGACAGCAATCGACAACCTGCCATCCATGCTTCCAAACGAAAGCTCTCAGGATTATGCCGCGCAATTACTACCTTCATTGATGGAGCTAATTGATTTGGAGACTGGCGTTTGGGGTCGTGCAAAAAAGATCTATTTGGAACATGCCAAGGTGCCCTAAAACTAATCAGCTGAAAATTCGGTAATATAACCAGTCTGGTAAAAACTGGCTGCCCCTGAACATCAGCGAGAAGAAATGCGGGAAGCTTTTCTTGAATGCGGTGTCGTTCATATGCTCAAACATCACTCGTGCTGCAGTCTCAGGTTCCATGATGAACGGCATCTTGAAATCGTTCTTGGCCGTCAATTGCGTTTTGATAAAGCCCGGGTTCGCGATCTGAACTTTTACGCCTGTCTTGCGTAGATCTGCATACATGCATTCGGCCAGCGACATCGTTGCCGCCTTAGATGCTGTGTAACCAATTGATCGCGGTAATCCGCGAAAGCCTGTTAGGCTAGATGTGATAACCACGTGCCCATCGTCCTTTGCAACTAACTTTGGCACGACTTGACCCAGAACACGCACGTAGCCGGTGAAGTTAATGTCCACCATCGCAGTTGCCTGATCCGCATTCCATGCTTGAGCACCGAAAGGCCAATAGACACCAGCCAAAAGAACAAGCCCATCAATATCACCGACCGCAGCTGCAGCCGCCTTCACGCTTACGTCGTCGGCGATGTCCATCACCTGATAGCTAGCTTTACTGGGCAGAGCCGCGACGACTTCGGCCAACTTATCTTCGGAACGCGCGGACAAAATCACCTCTGCACCGGAGCGGCTCATGATTTGTGCCAGTGCCGCACCTAACCCATCACTTGCACCAACCAACCAATACCGCTTTCCCTGCCATTCGCGCATTATGCCGCATCCTTCAATTCAACATGGGCTGGTCGCATAGTTGCAACAAGCTCAGCAACTTGAATACCAAATTTGCGGAATTGGGACCGATTTACGATTGAACCGTTGGGTGCAAGATACATCCAATCAACAGTGTTCAAGACGTGACCACCAGCACTTTCAGGCAGTCTAAGGCGGTATTTCAATTGAACCGATGAACCGACCTGATGGCCTTCGCCTTCGCCAACAACGTCTGGTGCCGTTGCCTTTATCGCGCCGTGGTCATCAATTTTTAAAGTCCAGCGCCGATTCTGAACCGATCCATCATCATAGCGAAACTCTTCACTCATGACGCCTTGATTACCCACCCAAGAACATTCGAAGGCTCCTACAAAACGGCTACTTACGCGCCCGAATGGGCCGTAGATCACACCCTCGCAGGCAATTGGCCCGTTCATGTGTTGACGCAAATCAAACATCTCTGTCCCATTCACATAGTCGCTTGGCCTCTGCGCAACGAAGCTAGCGTATCGTCCGCGCAGTACATTCAAGGCAAGCACAAGGGCCGCACCAAGAAGGACATAGAGTAAACTATTCATAAATCACTCCTCACTAACGGCAGTAAATGCCAACAGGATCAAAGCAAAAATCTTCAACACACACGGCACAGCCGCGTACAACAAAGTTAAAACAAACAAAGAGTGGCTTGAGTTACTGTCTGAACCGCTTTCAAAGCCAGCCAACTGCAATGCTGGAAGCAGCAGGACGGCAGCGAATGCGAGCGTAAATTTCGAGACAAATGACCAAAGGCCAAAGCCCTCAGTTGCTGCAGGTGAAATCTCTCCCATCCGCTTGGCGAACATTGCAGGCAACAGCGTCAGGTCCGCACCTAAAGCAGCGCCAGAAGCGACGCATACAACCGCAAAAGCAAGCCAATCGCCCGCGCCAAAAAATATCGAAAAACCAAAGGCGACAATCGCAAGTGTCATCGAAATCATCAAAGTGCTCTTGGTACCCAGTTTTTCCGCTATGCCCCCCCATAAAGGAACCGAAAATGCTGCAGAAAGGAAAAACAATAGCAGCAGTGGCCCCTCCATTCCGGGAGACATCAAACGTGCTTCGACATAAAACAGAAAAAGCGTGGAACTTACCGCAACAGGCGCCGCATTCACAAAAGCGATAATCAACAGACGTCGTGCAATCGGGTCTTGAAGCACGGTCTGAAAACTGGCCGATTTCAAATCCCTGCCTTCCGCCCATTCAGCCCGCATCATTGTGCCAGCAACCAAAGCCAAAACAGCAAACCCAATCGCAAATCCAACGAAAGGTGCATTCATGAAATACGAAAACACCAATGGCGCGATCGCAGCAATGCAGACGCCAAACAGCGCCCCACTTTCCCGCCAGCGCGCCAAGCGTAAGTGGCCGAATTGCCCAAATGATGATGCGGTGACGACACCTTGTGCGTAAAAGTTTATGGTCAAGAATGAAAACGCCGAGAAAACCAACGTCAGCATCAAGCCAAACCAAACCAACGGGGACACCAACGGCTCGACAGCAAAAAGTCCTAGCATTCCCAGTGCCATAACAACGCAGGCGATTGAAATCGCAAGTCCCCTGCGACGACCCAAGCGCGCGGATAGACGCCCAAACAACGGGTCTTGAACAACGTCCAGCAATCGCAAAACAAACAATACTGAACCAAGTGCGACCAAAGACACCCCGTGTTCATCAACAAAATACTTAGGCGCATGGATGTAAATTGGCAGGCCAGCTGCCGATAACATCGCGGCAAAAACAGCATATGCTGGGAGGTTATTGTTGCGCACCTCAATAAGTGATGATGACATACTCATCCGCGCGAAATCTCTTTGGATGGCGCTTCTGGACAGGAGCGAAAACGCGCCTTTTTCAACCACAACTTCAACGCCTGCCAGTGGATCAAACTTAGAACGCGACGAGACCCAAAAGGACGGCGCAATAACATGTAAAGGATCGCGCCATTGGTAAGCGGTGCGCGGGTTCCAGTCAGCGTTGCAATCACCCCACCATCGCCTTGGGTGTAGTCAATCCAGACACCAATTCTGTCATCGCGGATATCAAAGCGAAATTCGTATCCACCCTCCACCGGTTGGAAAGGTGATACATGCATTAGTTTGGTGGATTTTAACCGATCTGTCGCAAGAATTGGGCGTAGATCTGGATGGTGTAACAAGTATGAGTGGCGATCCCCAAAGGTGTTAGACACCTCCGCAATGACAGCAATCATGTCATCGGTGGCATTGCGACAAAGCCAAAAACTAACCGGGTTAAATACGTGACCTAAAACTTTGGGTTGCGCTAGAATTTCAATTCTTGCGACGCCAGTCACTTTGTGCGCTTCAAGCACTTCGCGAACCCATGTGCTGCCGCGGCCGTCCGTTGGAACACCGCCATGATCCAAATCGTTTAACGCTACGACCCCACTACCATTGCGCGCGAACAATCCAGGGGTACGAGTTGGCGCATCAGCATCAAGAAGAACGTAGTCAATGGAATATCGAAAGGCGTTTTTGAGCTCGCCTTTACGACTGTGGAACGTCACACCGTTGATATGATCAACACCATTTCTCACGAGATTAGTTCACATTCCGTACATTTCTTCATGATCGCATCCGCAACAGTGACGGCACTTTCAAGACCGTCCTCATGGAACCCGTGACGCAACCAAGCTCCCGTAAACCATGTGCTGTTTGCACCATTCATCGCGCGCACTTTTTCTTGCGCCGCAAGGGCCGCGAGATCATAAACTGGATGGCGAAGCGTCACCTGATCATAGATCAGCTCTTCGCGGATAGTGCGCTTTGTATTCAACGTCACGAAGTGTGGATCGTCCATTGGGATCGGCTGAAGTGAATTCATCCAATAGGTCAGATCAATTTGATCACCAGTCCCTTTTTCATCTTCAGTATAAACCCAAGACGACCATGTTTGGCGCCGCTTTGGCATGATGCTTTCGTCAGCGTGCAGCGTAACCTCATTTGGTTGATATTTGATCGCACCCAATGCCGCCTGTTCTTCATCCGTTGGGTCAGCCAACAAGGCCAGTGTATCATCCGAGTGCGTCCCAAAGATCACTTGATCAAAGGCCTCCCATTCACCGCCCACAGCTTTAACCTGAACACCGCCTCCATCACGGCGTACCGATTGGACCGGTGAATTCACTCTAATATCCACTCCGCGACTTAAAAGTGCTGCTTCAAGACGGCGGACATATTCAATTGAACCACCATCAACAGTGTACCATTGGTGCTGTCCAGTTGTGTTCAAAAGAGCATGGTTCTCGAAAAACTGGATCATCGCGTGCGCTGGGAAATCCATAATTTTTTGCGTTGGCGTCGACCAAATCGCGCCCGATAGTGGCAACAGATAATAATCACGAAACCAAGCACCAGTGCCCAATTTGTCCAAAAACTGCGAGACCGTGATTGTGCGGTCTTTGGCCACCTCAAGCGCGTTTTTATTAAATCGTAAAATATCGCGCACCATGCCCAAAAATTTTGGATTCACAGCATTCATACGTTGCGCAAACAGTGCATCTAGGCTGGCCAATCCATATTCGAGGCGACCTCCTCCGATTGAGGCACCAAAACTCATGTTTGACTTCACTACTGGTACGTTCAAGTCAGCGAACAGCCCCGCCATGTGTGGATAATTTGCGTAGTTAAATACAATGAAACCTGTATCGACAGGCTGATCTCCACGTTTGCCCGCCATTCTGGTGCGTGCGTGCCCGCCAAGCTGCGGTTCGGCTTCGAATAATGTGACCCGATTGCGTTCCATCAGTTTGTAGGCAGAACCCATGCCTGAAATTCCCCCACCAATGATGGCGATTTTTTGCGGCGTCGGGTTTGGTCGGTCGAATGGCATAAAAAATAGTCCTGATGAATGTGTTTGATAGGTATACGCGCCATGTTCGAAATCGGATGTCAAAACGCAAAAAAAGAAATTTGATCCAATTCAGCGCTACAACCGTATATTAGGTATGTCCGCCCGTTCACATAATGTGTTACCGAGAGAAAGATCGGTTAACTTTCAGACGGCTGCAACCCGTTTGGTTGCAGTGGGTTCGAAACGCGTGGCAGACGAAAACAAACGTNATTTATGGATTTCTCATGTCCGCCGTATCCGTGATGACGCGGACAAGGCAGCTTTTGCAGACCTTTACGCTCACTTTGCCCCGCGGGTGAAGGGATTTCTAATCAATTCAGGTGCCGATGGTTCCATGGCCGAGGAATGCGCACAAGAGGTGATGGCGACCCTTTGGCACAAAGCCCATTTGTTCGACCCTTCCCGCGCATCAGTAGCGACTTGGATTTTCACAATCGCACGAAACCGCAAAATTGATATACTGCGCAAACAACGCCGTCCAGAACCTGAGGACCTCACATGGGGCCCAGAAGAAGAACCCGATCAGACTGACGTACTAGCGCTGCAGCAAGAAACTGAGATCCTTAGCAAGGCGTTAACGACACTCCCTGCAGCACAACGAGAACTTATAGAACAGGCGTACTTCGGGGATTTGTCCCACAGCGAGATTGCCAAAAAAACAGGTCTGCCCCTTGGCACGATCAAATCGCGAATTAGATTAGCCCTCGAGCGGTTACGCAAAACGATGAGATGAACGAAATAATGAGCACAGATATTAATCATCACCTGACGGATGAAATCCTGATGGGCTACTCAGCCGGCACTTTGCCTGAGGCTTTTAATCTTATGGTCGCAACGCACGTCTCGTTGTGCGATGCCTGCCGGGCTCAATTGGCGGCATGCGATGCCGTTGGCGGTGTTTTGTTGGACGAGCATGATATTCCCAACACCCAGATGCAGCCTGACAGCTTTGCTGCGACAATGGCGATGATTGAGCAAAGCGCACCGATCACCAAGACACCGGCTGCCAAAAAACCATGCGTTCTGCCAACACCACTACAGGACTACATTGGTGGTGACCTAAGTGAGGTTAAGTGGCGTCCTATCGGCATGGGTGTAAAGCAAGCTATTCTGCCAACATCCAAACAAGCCAGCGCACGCCTTTTGATGATCCCTGCCGGCGCAGCCATGCCTGATCACGGCCACCACGGTCTTGAAATGACGATGGTGTTGCAGGGTGCCTTCCAAGATGACGATGGGTATTTTGCTCGTGGTGATGTCGACATCGCTGACAGCGATCTTGAGCACACGCCGATGGCGGACATCCATGAAGATTGTATTTGTCTTGCGGTAAGCGACGCGCCACTGCGCTTTAAGGGTATCCTCCCCCGCATCATGCAGAGCTTTATTCGCATCTAAACGACGCACTCGACTTTATTTTGAATAAATGCCCGATTTCAGTCGGTACGTATCTTATTTCAGGGTTAAGTTGTCATCATGTTTTTTACCCTTCCAGACAATGACAGCCTATATATCGCCCTTTTAGGCCGCGACCCCAACTATGATGGTCGCGTATTTGTAGGTGTGCGTTCAACGGGTGTCTTTTGTCACTTGACCTGCCCTGCTCGCAAACCAAAGCGAGAGAATTGTACCTTTTACGAAAGTCCATCCGAGTGCATCGACGCTGGTTTTCGTCCCTGCAAACGGTGCCATCCAATGCACGCGATGGTACTTGACGATCCTGCTGTTCGTGACCTCCTCACCCGACTGGACAACGACCCAACGTATCGATGGTCCGAGGACAAGGTCAGTGCGTTGGGTTATGATCTGTCGACAATAAGGCGTACCTTTAAACGTACGTTTGGCATCACCTTTCTAGATCTCGCTCGGGCACGACGATTGCAAGCGGGCTTCACCGTTCTTTCAAACGGAGACCGTGTGATCGACGCCCAGCTTGAAGCAGGATTTGAAAGTAGTGCAGCCTTTCGCACAGCGTTTGCAAAGATGGTTGGGGTCAAACCCAGTGCGTTCTCAGACACCGCGTTGTTGCGTGCCGATTGGTTTCAAACGGAACTTGGCCCAATGGTAGCGGTGGCAGATAATACCCATTTACACTTGTTAGAATTCGCAGATCGAAAAGCTCTACCAGCCGAGCTTAGTCGCTTGCAGAAAGCAGCCGGTAGGATTGGGTTTGGAACAACCGAACCACTCGACCGAACCAAAGCTGAACTAACTGATTACTTTGACGGTCAAAGGGCGACTTTCACCGTCCCTCTTGCACTCCATGGAAATACCTTCACTAAATCAGTTTGGCAGGCGCTGATGGCAGTTCGAGCGGGGCAAATTCAAACCTACGCTGGACTGGCACAAAAAATCGGACGCCCTACAGCTACTCGTGCAGTTGCGCGCGCCAATGGCGCAAACCAAATTTCGATACTCATTCCCTGTCACAGGGTAATTGGTGCCGATGGCAACTTAACCGGATACGGTGGTGGGCTTTGGCGTAAACGTAAATTGATTGATCTTGAACTGCAGTACAAATGAGACTCTATTCATTTGCCTATTGAGGCTCAGGCTTGGCCAAAGGCACCACGTTGTTTTGTTCCTCTGGCGTCAATTCTTCAAAGTCAAAATTATCCAAACGCGCCGCACGTTTTCCTGCACGTTCGGCAGCTGTGCTAATTCCGTCCAAATCTTTGCGTGCTTGACTAAAGTGGGTATTCAGTTTGTCGACACGTTCAACAACCAACTCAACATCGCGGTGCAAGCTTTTGAGCGTTGTGCGAATAGCACCCGCCTGTTCACGCATGCGAGCATCCTTAAGAATTGCACGCATGGTATTCAACGTGGCCATACAGGTCGTTGGTGAAACGATCCAAACGCGATGATCAAAACCATCACGTACAAGTTCAGGAAAATTCGCGTGGAGCTCTGCATATACCGCTTCGGATGGTAGGAACATCAACGCGCCATCTGCAGTTTCGCCTTCGATGATATATTTCTCACTGATATCACGGATGTGCTTTTTCACGGAAACACGCATCGCTTTGCCAGCCTCGTTGACCTCCCAATCAGTCTTGGCCCGACGCAAGGCCTCATAGGCTTCAAGGGGGAATTTACTGTCGATCACAATCGGGCCAGGCGGGTTCGGCAACGCAATCAAACAGTCAGCACGCTTACCGTTGCTAAGGGTCGCTTGCAGCTGGAAACTGTCCTTTGGCAATGCTTTACCGACAATGTCGTTCAGTTGAATTTCGCCAAAAGCACCGCGCGTTTGTTTGTTGCTTAGGATGTCCTGTAACGACAAAACATCCCCAGACAGCTTCGCTATATTGTCCTGCGCTTTGTCAATAGAAGCGAGACGTTCTTGCAGCTGCGTTAAACTAACCGTGGTTTGCTTAGATGAGCCGTTCAACGTCTCTTTCATCCGCTCCTGCATCTCTGCCATCGAATGTTGGGCACGCATAGCATTCTCTGCCAAACGGTCCTGCATTTGCTGTTGAACAGCCGCCAATCGCACTTCCATCGTGTTGGTAATCTGGGTCTGCGCATTTACCTGCGTATCAGACACAGTTTGCAAACCACCTTGTAACGCGGCCTGCCCCATATTCAGCTGCTGAACATGTTGGCCAAGGATGCCCAATTGATGTGCCAACGGTGCCGCAGCAGCCGCGGAACGCCCTGCCGACCGCACCACAACCATCAACATCACCACGATCAAAATGACCACAGCGACAGCCACCAATCCCACAATGATCAATGGATCGCTAAAGGCATACTCTTGTCCTGAAATCTTAATCATGTGCGTCCAAACAACCGTTCAATATCTGCCAGTTTCAGCTCTACATAGGTAGGGCGTCCGTGGTTGCATTGCCCCGAATGCGGGGTTGCTTCCATTTCGCGCAACAGCGCGTTCATTTCCTCAGCCCGCATCCAACGACCCGAGCGAATAGACCCGTGGCAAGCCACGCGACTAAGGATCGCTTCGACCTTAGCTTGAACCATATTTGAGCTGCCCTGATCCGCAAGCTCGTCCAGAATATCAAGGATCATAGCACGCGCATTCACCTCACCCAAAATCGCAGGCGTTTCGCGAATAGCAATTGCACCACCGCCAAAGGGCTCAATACCCAAACCAAAGCGTGCCAATTCATCCGCCACTTCAAGCAAACGAGCGCAATCTTCATCCGATAGTTCAACAATCTCAGGGATCAACAAGGCTTGAGCCGCGACCCCATTCGCTGCCATTTGGTTTTTTAATTTCTCGTACACCAATCGCTCATGCGCTGCATGCTGATCAACGATAACCATGCCGGTTGCCGTCTGCGCGATAATGTAATTCTCATGAACCTGGCCCCGGGCTGTCCCCAGTGGTAGATCTTCCGGTGGTGTTTCATTCGCCTGCTCTTGCTCAACAACTTGCCCGCTATAGGCGTGGATCATTTCCGCGAAACCCGGCGCTCGGGATTGGTAGGACGCTGAACGTGACCCCATTGAGGGACGGTCCATCTGATAGACGCGTGGTCCACCAATAGGTTCAGCTGTCATCGCCCCCAAAGTCGCACCCGCAACTGTTGTCGACGCACGATGCCCTGCCTCTGCCAACGCTTGACGCAATGCAGATACAATTAACCCTCGCGCCAAACCGGGGTCGCGAAAACGTACTTCTGATTTTGCAGGGTGAACATTGACGTCCACAAGCGTCGGGTCGCAGTCAAGGAACAGGGCAGCCGCTGGATGACGGTCACGACTTAGAAAATCAAAGTAGGCTCCGCGCAATGCACCGACCAATAGTTTATCCCGTACAGGACGACCGTTCACGAACAGATACTGCTGGACAGCAGAACCACGCGAATAGGTTGGCAGCGCCGCATACCCAGTCAGATGCAATCCTTCGCGCAGTGCGTCAATTTTCAGAGAGTTATCTGCAAACTCGCGGCCCAAAACAGTCGACAACCGTCCACGTAACGCATCGAACATATCGCCATTTTCGGCTTCTGCCCTGAAGGTTGTGCGTGGGCTATCGCCACTGACATCTCGTAACTCAAACCGGACAAAAGGTTCCGCCATCGCAAGGCGTTTGACTATATCATTAATGGCCGTAGTTTCTGCGCGGTCGGTGCGCAAAAACTTCAGTCGTGCTGGCGTTGCATAAAACAAGTCACGCAAAGTTATGACTGTGCCGCCGTTCAAAGCAGCTGGGCGCACTGGCCCTAAGTCACCACCTTCAACATTGATCTCAAACGCTTCAGACCCCTGAACGCGTGAGGTAATGTTAAGACGGCCAACGGCGCCCAGTGACGGCAATGCCTCTCCACGAAAACCAAAGGTGTGAATGTTCAGCAGGTCAGAGCCATCGATCTTTGACGTAGCATGGCGTGATAAGGCCAACGGCAAATCATGACCTGCAATACCGCAGCCGTCGTCCGTCACGCGGATCAACGTTTTGCCACCATCTGCAATATCAATGGAAATACGCCGTGCGCCCGCATCGATCGCGTTCTCAACCAGTTCTTTGACGGCTGACGCTGGTCGTTCAACAACTTCACCCGCAGCAATGCGATTGATTGCTGCGTCATCAAGTTGGCGAATAACCGGTAGGTTTTCGTGGATATTGGGTCTGCTTGTTTCCATACCCCAATACCTAGCACCAAACATGCCGATTCTGCCAGCAGCCAAGTCACAGCATAAGCGGATCTGACCCATCGACTTTAAGAATAGTTAATGGGCCAATATGCCGATTAAATCGCGCTCAGGCCTGCATTTAACGCAACAAGCACGCGGTCAACTTCATCTTTCGTGATCACCAAAGGCGGAGACATCAAAATGTTATTCCCACCCAACCGCACCATGACACCTGCGTCATAAGTAGCTTGATGAATCTTCTTCATCGTTGGCATATCCATCGGTGTCTTGGCCGTCGCATCAGACACGATCTCAACTCCAGTCATCAATCCGTGTCCACCACGCACATCACCAACGATGTCATATTTCTCCATCAAAGCAACGCATCCATCAAACAATTGGGCACCACGAGCTCCCGCGTTTGTCTTTGTATCCAGACGTATGGTTTCACTGAGACACGCCGTAACCGCAGCTGCACCAACAGGGTGTGCTGAATAAGTGTAACCATGGAATATCGCAGCCTCTTCGCCACCATTTTCAAAGACTTCAGCCACAGCATCGCTCATCAATGCGGCACCCACCGGGAAATACCCAGATGTGATCCCTTTTGCGCAACACATCATGTCTGGTTTCACGCCCCAATGACGGCTGCCTGACCACGCACCTGTCCGGCCAAACCCTGTGATCACCTCATCCGCAATCATCAGGATGCCGTGACGGTCGCAAATTTCGCGCATCAGCGGCATGAAGGTCTCATTTGGCACGATGACACCACCGGCCCCTTGAATCGGTTCCATGATGAACGCTGCAATGCTGCCCGCACCTTGGAACATGATCTCGTCTTCCATCGCAGCGGCAATGTTCTGCGCCAAAACTGCGGGATCCGTTTCATTGAAAGGATTGCGATAAGTGTATGGGCTAGGCATGTGGAAACAGCCCGGCATTAAGGGCTCGTAATTGATGCGGAATCGGTTGTTGCCGTTGACTGAAGCACCACCAAAGTGGGTCCCGTGATAGCCCTTTTTCAGGCTGAGAAATTTTGTGCGGTTCGGCTCTCCTTTGATACGGTGATACTGGCGCGCAAGGCGCAAGCACGTCTCAACCGAGTCTGATCCACCAGACGTAAAGAACACGCGTGCCATGCCATCTTCGGCAAAAAACTCACGTACCGCATATGACGCCTCAATAGCAGAAGGATTAGACGTACCAGCAAACGCTGAATAGTACGGCAAATCATAAAGCTGTTTGGCGATTGCGTCTTTAACAACGTCGTTGGAATAGCCAAGGTTAACGCACCATAAACCACCGACGGCGTCGATAGCTTCGTGCCCATCGATGTCTTTGATGATTGAACCTACAGCAGTCTCAATGATTGTCGGAGCATGCTCAATCGCTTCGCCGGGGTGACCCATCGGGTGCCACATGTGCTTTGCATTATTCGCGCGAAGGAAGTTGTCGTCTTTCATAATGAACCCTCTGTTGGTTTTCCCAACAAGATGGACACGAAAATAGAAAAAGGGGCAAGCGTTTCAACACGTCTGCCCCCATCAATTTAGTCTTTGTTCGTATCAAACGTCGTCTGGCAAGATCAGGTTCATGGCAATTGCCAAGATCGCTGTCGGTGCCACTGCGCTCGTTAGCAGCGTGCCCCAAACGCCTGGTACGTACTGCACTGCGGATGGAACAAGGTTTAGACCAAGACCCACAGCTAGTGAAACAGCAATAATAACCATGTTGCGACGGTTCATCTCGATTTCGCTAAGCACGTTCAAACCCGCTGCAGCAACCATGCCGAACATTACGATCACACCACCACCTAAAACTGGAAGAGGCATAGATGCGATGACTGCGCCAACTTTAGGCAAAAGACCACAGACGATCAAAACGATACCACCAATTGTCACAACATGACGGCTCATAACGCCAGTCATACCAACGATACCTACGTTTTGGCTGAAAGACGTATTTGGCAAACCGCCAAATACCGCTGCAGCGGCTGTACCCAAACCATCAGCGTATGTAGCGCCAGAGATTTCTTCGTCAGTTGCTTCACGATTTGCGCCAGCTTTAGTTGTTGCTGAAACATCGCCTACAGTTTCAATTGCTGAAACGATAGAAACCAATGTTACTGCGAAAACAGCACCAAGGCTGAATTCAAAACCGTATGGAAGTGGTTTGATTGATGTTATCCAGCTTGCTTTTGCAACGGCACCAAAGTTCACCATGCCCATTGCGAATGCGATTGCATAACCAACCAAAAGGCCGATCAAGATTGCTGAATTGCTCAATGCACCTTTGGTGAAGAATTTCAGACCCAAAGCAACAACAACAACGCTAAGCGCAACTGACCAGTGCTTCAAAGAACCAAAGCTATCAGCTGCCATTTGGAAATCTGCGGCGCCACCGGCTGCATATTTAATCGCAACTGGGATCAGATAAAGGCCGATTGCCAAGATCACCAAACCAGTGATCAACGGCGGGAACATCCAGCGCAAGTTCTTGATTACTGAACCAAGAGCGAAGTGGATGAGGCCACCAATTAGGCAGGCAGTCAGCGCCACGCTCAAACCTTGTGTTGCGGCAATGCCAGCCAAAACACCAACGAACGCAAAGCTGGTGCCCTGCATGATTGGAAGACGGGCACCAACTGGGCCAAAGCCAACAGTTTGGAACAATGTCGCGATACCAGCGAACAACATTGCCATTTGAATTAGATAAATTTGTTCGGCGCTGCCGAATGCAAGACCCGCTGCACCAGCAACGATAATAGAAGGCGTCACGTTACTCGCGAACATTGCCAATACGTGCTGCAGACCTAGTGGCACGGCTTGTGCCAAAGGTGGTGTTTGATTTGGGTCTGAGTAGGACCCTGTTGAATCAGTCATTTTCGTACCATCCCTGAGTAAACGCCGTCTTGAGTGCGGCTAAGCGGAAGTATGGTGCCACATTAGGACTTCGGGCAAGAAAAAACTATGCTCTCCAAATACTCGAAAAAGCTAACGCTCAGAAATTAAACAAATATTCTTAACCTTCAATTTTTATGCGATTGTCTTTCGCCTCCGGCGAGAAATTATCACACGTTCTAAACACCCGTGCTTGCCTTTGTCGTGGTCCCATGTAACTTTTGAATGCTGCAACTGCGCAATGAGGTGCCCAATGCACAATCTACTAGCCGAACAAACATCCAACGACACCGCGAACCAAAGCGTCGCACAATTGCCTCAGGTCACTGAGCCACGAAATCCAGGCATGGAGCTCGACCTAGATTGGGTTGCCCGCGTTCAGGCGAACACATCAGCCATTGAGCGTCGATGCGCTACATTGCCAGCCCGCCGCTCTGTCAAAAAAGAACATCAAGCTGCTTGGTTGCTGAAAGCGGTCAGCTGCATTGACCTGACAACTTTATCTGGCGATGACACCGAAATGCGTGTTGGTCGTTTGTGTGCTAAAGCTCGTCAGCCTGTGAACGCTAGCGTCCTCGCGCAGCTTGAAATGACCGGACTAACGACTGGAGCTGTATGTGTGTATCACGAGATGATACCAGCCGCTGTTCGCGCACTTGTCGGAACGAACATTCCAGTCGCAGCTGTTTCAACTGGCTTTCCCGCAGGGCTATCCCCACTTCACCTACGCATCCAAGAAATCAAGGAAAGCGTTGCAGCGGGCGCTAGGGAAATCGACATCGTCATCTCCCGTCGTCACGTGCTGACAGGCGACTGGCAGAAGCTTTACGACGAAATGAAGGCCATGCGCGACGCCTGTGGTGAGGCACACGTTAAAGCAATCCTAGCAACCGGAGAATTGGGTTCCTTGCGCAATGTAGCACGCGCCTCACTGGTGTGTATGATGGCTGGTGCCGACTTCATCAAAACATCGACCGGCAAAGAAAACGTCAATGCGACCCTGCCTGTGACACTGGTTATGATACGAGCCATTCGCGATTATTTCGAGCGCATTGGTTATCGTATTGGCTACAAACCAGCCGGCGGGATTTCAAAAGCGATAGATGCTATTACCTATCTCGCTTTGATGAAGGAAGAGTTGGGGGACCGCTGGCTTCAGCCAGACCTATTCCGTTTTGGCGCGTCTTCCTTGTTAGGGGATATTGAGCGCCAATTGGACCATCATCTGACTGGCGCATATTCCGCCGGCCATAGAAATCCAATGGGCTAACCCATCCATACTTTGCCATCCACGACATCTGACAGAAAGACCCTAACCATGACAGTCAAAGATATCTTCCAAACCATGGACTTCGGCACAGCACCTGAAAATACAGCCGAGGCTTTGGCTTGGATTGTCGACCAAGGTGGCAAGTTTGGCCATTTTATCGACGGGTCATTCACCAAAGCAGGCGATGGCTTTGACACCAAAAACCCTGCAACTGGAAACGTATTGGCGACCATCAGCCAAGCGACCCAAGCAGATGTAAATCTGGCTGTTTCAGCGGCACGCAAGGCACAGCCGAAATGGGCAGCGCTAGATGGACATGGCCGCGCACGCATCTTGTACGCTATCGCCCGTCTGTTGCAAAAGCACAGCCGTTTGTTTGCCGTGCTCGAAACATTGGACAACGGCAAACCTATCCGCGAAAGTCGCGACATCGATATTCCTTTGGCACAGCGTCATTTCTATTATCACGCTGGTATGGCCCAATTGATGGATAGTGAATTGCCTGACCGCGAAGCCTTGGGTGTGTGCGGTCAAATCGTTCCATGGAACTTCCCACTGCTCATGTTGTCATGGAAAATCGCACCTGCATTAGCGATGGGGAATACGGTTGTTTTGAAACCCGCAGAATACACATCACTTACAGCTTTGTTGTTTGCGGACATCTGCAAACAAGCTGGTGTGCCCGATGGGGTCGTAAACATCGTGACAGGCGATGGCGCTGTGGGTGGAATGATTGTCGCCGCTGATGTGGACAAGATTGCCTTCACTGGTTCGACAGCAGTTGGGAAACAGATCCGTAAAGCCACTGCAGGATCCGGCAAAGCGCTGACGCTAGAGCTGGGCGGCAAGTCGCCCTACATCGTATTTGACGACGCAGATTTGGATTCAGCCGTTGAGGGTTTAGTTGACGCCATTTGGTTCAACCAAGGGCAGGTGTGCTGCGCAGGTTCACGTCTATTGGTTCAAGAACCAATTGCAGAAACCTTCTATGCCAAGCTCAAAGTCCGAATGGACAAATTGCGCATAGGGAGCCCATTGGATAAGTCCATCGATGTCGGTGCGATCGTCGATCAATCGCAGCTTGATACAATAACCCGCATGGTTGCTGAAAACACCGTTGGAACTATGCACCAATCAAGTGCTGCATTGCCTGAGCATGGCCTGTTCTATCCACCGACGTTGATCACTGATCTTCATCCAGCTGACACGCTGATGCAGGAAGAAATCTTTGGTCCTGTCTTATGCGCCACAACGTTCCGCACGCCTGCGGAAGCTGTCGAAGTCGCCAACAACACACGCTACGGATTGGCCGCAACGGTTTGGAGTGAGAACATTAATCTTGCGCTCGACATTGCACCAAAGCTTGCCGCTGGCGTTGTGTGGATCAACGGCACCAACATGTTTGACGCTGCCGCCGGCTTTGGCGGTGTGCGCGAAAGCGGTGTTGGACGCGAAGGTGGCTGGGAAGGTCTAAGCGCCTACACCAAAGCCAAGGGCCAAACGAAGCCATTAAACCCGATCACAGCCTTTGAAGGTAACAAGGGGACTACCGAGGATTTGGATCGCACAGCCAAGCTGTACATCGGCGGCAAACAAGCGCGTCCTGACAACGGCTATTCTACCGCGGTCTTCGCCAAATCAGGAAAACTTGTTGGCCATGTTTCAAACGCATCCCGCAAAGATGTTCGAAACGCTGCAGAGGCTGCGAACGGTGCCAAGGGATGGTCAAAAACCACAGGCCATTTGCGTGCTCAAATTCTGTATTTCATCGCAGAGAACTTGAGCGCACGAGCAGAAGAATTCGCTGATCGCCTAAGCATCCTACAAGGTGGAAACAGTGGCCAAAAAGAGGTCAAGGCGTCCATCAGCCGTCTATTCACCTATGCAGCATGGGCGGACAAATACGACGGCCAAGTGCACGGCGTACCGATGCGCGGCACGGCACTGGCCATGAAGGAACCCGTAGGCGTCATTGCGGCGCTATGCCCGGACACGGCACCTTTGCTCGGCCTTATATCGCTCATGGCACCCGCCATCGCGATGGGCAACCGTGTGATCCTGAGTGCATCAGAGGCGTTTCCATTAATTGCTACAGACTTCTTCCAAGTACTCGACACCTCAGACGTACCAGGTGGTGTCGTTAATATCCTCACCGGCGCGCATATTGATGTCGCAAAAACGATGGCAGAACACATGGACATCAGCGCTTGTTGGTCCTTCTCAGGATCTGATCTGAGCAAAGAGATTGAAGCCGGCAGCGCGACAAATATAAAACGCACATGGGTGAACAACGAGCAAGCCCGCGATTGGTTCTCATCCGCTGGCGAAGGAAAAGAATTCCTTGCTGCCGCGACAGAGATCAAAAATATCTGGATCCCATACGGTGAATAATTTTTGCGCCCAGCAGAAATGCTGGGCGCAGTCTTTTATTCAGGCAATGGACCTGTCGCTAAGCCAACTGGCTTACCAACAACTACGAAATGCAATCCATCCGCATCTAACAGCTCAGCTGCAACACGATTGACGTCTTCCAATGTCACTGCCTCGACTTTGTCGTTGCGGGTCCCAATGTAATCAATTGGAAAACCGATCATCTGCATCCCGACCATGATCCGCGCGATGGGTGCATTCCCATCAAACCGCAGTGGATAGGCACCGGTAATATAGGTCTTGGCATTGCGCAGCTCTTCAGCGGTCACACCCTTTTCAGCGGCCTTCGACCACTCGTCGCGGATCACTGAAATGGCTTCTGCAATACGATCATTGGCTGATGCAACTTGCCCCTGATAAGTTGCCGCGTGATCACGTGGCACAAGGAACGTACTGACCCCATAGGTTAGGCCACGTTTTTCACGCACTTCGTTCATAAGACGGCTCTCAAAGGAGCCGCCGCCCAAGACATGATTGAGAATTGTCGCTGCGAAGTAGTCAGGGTCTTCTAGGCCAATCCCTTTGTGTCCAAACAAAGCGACAGATTGCGGCGTCTCAAAATCCACGACTGTTACGCCACCCTCTATTGCTATCACAGCGGCATGCGGTTGGCGTGCACCGGTTTCAGGTAAATCACCCAACAGCTCGTCCACCAGAATGCCCAGTTCAGCAGGTGTAATATCTCCAACCGCACCGACATACAGACGATCTTTTGCAAAGATATCGCCATGCGCGTTTACCAGATCCTCTCGCGTCAATGCAGCTACACTTTCGTTGGTTCCGGACAAATCAGTTGCGTAGGGGTGGTCTCCAAACGTCATTCGATCGAACGCAGCGCCCACGATTGCATCAGGATCAGTAGTGGCCGACAACAAACCTGCAAAAACCTGCCCACGCACCCGTTCGATATCAGGTTCGTTAAAGTTTGGATCAACAATAGATGAACGTAAAAGTGCAATTGCATCGTCTCGGTTTTCAGACAAGAATCTTGCTGAAACAGACAAGGAATCCGAATTTAGATTATAAGAAAAACTAGCTGCCAAATCTTCAACAGCACGGGCAAACCCACGCGAATCTAAGTCCCCAGCGCCCTCTTCCAATAACCCAGTCATTAGATTTAATGCGCCACGTTTCCCCGGTCGATCTAGTGACCCACCTCCACGAAACCGCAACTCAAGTGCCATGAAGGGGATCGACGGTTCTTCAACCAACCAAGCGGTAACTCCACCCGGTGAAATGACCTCTTGAATTTTTACTTCTGCCTGTGCTGGTAATACAGTCAGAAAGCTAATGACCAGAGCGCTAAAAATTCTCATTGGCCTTGCTCCTGTTCTTTCATCAACCATCCCGTAACTGAGGTCTCTGGAATAATCACCTTTTTAGCGGCCGCCATGATTTCTTCAGGCGTGATCGCTTGCAAAATTTCAGGCCATGCTTGAACGTCTTCAACGGTCAATCCAGTGGTCAAAGCAGAACCATAACGCTGTGCTATCCCGTCAACGTTGTCGCGTGCGTAAATCTGCTGTGCGCGAAGCTGCTTCTTCAAACGTTCTAGCTGTGAAGGATCGACCCCCTCTTTCATGAAGCTAGTAACTGCGACGTCCATCGCATCCTCGGCCTCCTGCAAGGTTACACCGGGCGCAGGTACTACAATCATATTGAAAGTCGTGTTATCCAAAGATGTCCCACGATAATAGACTGACGAATACACCGCCACCTGCGTATCGAACTGTAGCTTCTCCGTCAGATATGATGTCGTGCCACCACCCAGGATTTCAGCCAGCAAAGTCAAAGCTGCTGCTTCTTTTTGTGCACCTTGATCCCGTTCTGGAGCCAAATATGAACGGCTTACATAAGGTTGCGCCACACGTGCATCGCGAAATATCACGCGGCGCTCGGCGGTTTGGGGTGGTTCCTCGGTGCGCAACCGTTCAGGCAGGGCAGGATTGGAAGGAATAACGCCATAATATTTTTCAGCTAATTCACGCACCCCTTCTGGGGTCACGTCACCAGAAACAACTAGGATAGCGTTGTTTGGGGAATAGTAGATTTCATAGAATGACAGCGCGTCATCCAAATCCAGCGTTTCCATTTCGTGCATCCAACCAATGACGGGCACACCGTAACGATGATTGTGATATTGCACCGCACGCATCTGTTCCGAGAACAAAGCACTGGCGCTATTCTCAGTCCGCTGGTTGCGTTCTTCGATAATCACATCGCGCTCCGTCTCGATATTTGCTGGAGTTAGGCGAATGTTGCGCATCCGGTCACTTTCCATACCCATCATCAGTTCAAGACGATCAGCTGCAATGCGCTGATAATAAGCAGTGTAATCATAGCTAGTGAACGCGTTGTCATTGCCACCGTTTGCGGAAACGATGGCCGAGAACTCGCCCGCTTCTAACTTGTCAGTCGCCTTGAACAAAAGATGTTCCAGAAAGTGCGCAACACCTGATGCTCCTTTGGGTTCATCCGCTGACCCTGCGCGATACCATACCATGTGCTGGACAACTGGCGCACGGTGGTCCTCAACAACAATAACCTGCATTCCGTTATCTAGAACAAATGTCGTAACAGGATCTTCGGCCGCCATCACTGAAAGTGGCGTCGACAGCATAAGCGTGGCCAAAAAGGCGCGCATTCGGGTCATAAGTGATCCTTCAGTTGGGTCAGTTCTTGTCCCAAAAAGATATGCCCGACGCACCCGTTTTCAATAGAGGTCGCAGGAACGTGAGGCGTTGGGATCAGTTGGACGGTGGAGCCGTTGGTGTTGCGATGCCGCTATTGCGATACAAGCGTGCGATCTCGTTTGGATCAAGTGTTTGGCGCTTGTATGCTTCGTTGTAAATATCTTCTCTTACAATCTTAACTTTTGTGAAGCGTCGCTTTGACTTACGGAAAGCTACGTCTTTGGCCGCCAGCTCTGCACGCACATTAGGGGTCACACCAAAGCGACTGGCGTGCGCAACTATTGCCCCATCACGCGATGGGATACCCGCGTTTGGATCACCACGGCGACCGCCCAAAGCGGCGGCGGCGTCGGCCAATGGTGTCGCATCAACAAGATTGGTTTGACCGGGTGTTGGAGCAGGCAAAGCAGTATAGCTGGTTGGCTCTTGTAGAGGTTTGCTGGGGCTTACCAAGAAATCATCTGGACCATTCCCTGGTGCTGTAAACTTACGCAGTCCCGTATTGGCACAGGCTGTCAAAGACACCAGCAAAACGGAAATCACAAAGGGACGCAATAGGCGCATCTGGCTTCTCCAAAACTCAATCAATGACCACCCAAAGATGTATCTTAGGTAGCAATATCGCAGGCAGTACCCTGATGTCACGCACCGTTTTTATCTGGTCGGTTATCTTTGGCAAAGAAAACGAGGCCCAAGGCACCCGCGAAAATAAAAATGTCCGCGACATTATAAACGGTAGGGTTGGTCCAACCACAGCAAGACGTGTTTAGAAAATCCAGAACATACCCATAGTAAACGCGATCAAACACGTTTCCCAAGGCACCACCCACAAGAAGACCCGCCGCGATTTGGACGACTTTGGGTTGCGCGTTACGTGCTACCCAGATCAACACCGTGAGGCAAATAACGAGCGCCACGACGATAAGCGTCCACCTTGTCGTTTCTGAATCATTTCCAAACAGACCGAAATTCACGCCACGGTTTTCACCGTAGCGCAAGTTTAATACGGGCGGGAGAACATCCATGCCTTTGCTGGGTGAGATTCCCATCAGGTGAATCACAACATACTTGCTGACCTGATCGGCCAAGAACGCAAGAAATCCAGCAAAAAACATCAATCGCATCGTAGGCTCCTTAGTGACGGAAGTGGCGCATGCCGGTGAATACCATCGCAAGTCCAGCTTCATCAGCGGCGGCAATGACTTCGTCATCGCGCATTGATCCACCCGGTTGAATAAGAGCAGTTGCACCAGCTTCAGCCGCGGTGATCAGTCCATCAGCGAAAGGGAAGAACGCATCAGAGGCCACAACGGACCCTTTGGTCAATGGCGCTGGTAGGCCCATTGCTTCGGCCATATCGATGGCTTTGCGCGCGGCAATTCGTGTGCTGTCAACGCGGCTCATTTGCCCAGCACCAACACCAACAGTCGCACCGTCTTTTACGTAGATGATCGCGTTGGACTTAACGTGCTTGGCAACAGTCCATGCAAACATCAGATCTGACAGTTCCTGCTCAGTTGGCGCACGTTTAGTCACAACTTTCAAATCGCCCAGCGTGATGAATCCGTTGTCTTTGTCTTGGAACAGGTAACCACCAGCCACTTGGCGGATTGTTTGACCAGCGGCCTTCGCATCAGCTAAACCATCTGTGGTCAGCAAACGCAGGTTCTTTTTCTTTGCGAACACTGCACGTGCCGCGTCATCAGCACCGGGGGCAATCACTACCTCAGTGAAAATCGCGCTGATCTCTTCTGCAGTTGGGCCGTCAAGCGGTTGGTTAACCGCAATAATCCCGCCAAACGCGCTGGTGCGATCGCAATCGAATGCGCGTGAATATGCTTGAGCCAATGTATCACCGCGCGCAACGCCGCACGGGTTCGCGTGTTTGATGATTGCGACAGCTGGACCTTCGCTTGGATCGAATTCGCTGACCAGTTCAAACGCCGCATCTGTGTCATTGATGTTATTGTAGGACAGCTCTTTGCCTTGGTGCTGCTGCGCAGTCGCAACGCCAGGGCGCGAAGAGCCATCTGTATAAAAGGCTGCCGCTTGGTGCGGGTTTTCACCATAACGCAATGTTTGCGCCAATGTTCCACCAACGGTGCGGCGACGCGGTGTCTCACCAATTTGCGATGCCATCCATGTACTCACGACCGTGTCATAGGCAGCCGTACGGGCATACGCGGTCTGCGCCAAACGCTGACGCAATTCATATGAAGTTTGACCGTCGTTGGCTGCGAGCTCTGCAAGTACAACGTCATAGTCTTCGACATCCACAATCACATTCACAAAGCCGTGGTTCTTAGCACCTGAACGGATCATCGCAGGGCCGCCGATATCGATATTCTCGATCATTTCAGCATATTCCGCGCCGCGTTTGAGAGTCTCTTCGAATGGGTAAAGATTCACAACGACCAAGTCGATTGCACCGATACCGTGTGTGTCCATCGCAGCAACGTGTTCATCATTGTCGCGCAGTGCCAACAAGCCACCATGCACAACAGGGTGAAGCGTCTTAACGCGACCATCCATCATTTCCGGAAAACCTGTAACCTCAGAAACATCTTTAACGGTCAAACCTGCATCACGCAGCGTTTTTGCGGTGCCGCCTGTGCTGAGCAATTCAACTCCTCGCGTGGCTAATGCCGTACCAAAGGCAACCAATCCGGTTTTATCAGAAACAGAAAGCAGAGCACGGCGAACAGGGTAGAGATCAGTCATTTGGAATTGGTCCTTTGAAGTCAGTCAGCTAGGTCAGGTTCATCACGGTTCAAGTCTCTGACCCCAATCGCAGTTTCCTGCGCCTTGGACAAAGACCACCGAATGCGCGTGGCATACTCTACTGCGCGGCCAGATAGAACGACCTGTTGCGATGCACGTGGCTTTAATCTGCCAGTTTCCAGGTAAACGCTTGGCTCTAGGGCTAAATTAAATTTTCCGTCGTGACGGAAAACCCAGATTTCACCACTTTTAAGTGCCATTGAGACGGCAGCACCACCCAAATCTAAAGTTGCGTCGACTTCTGGGTGGAGGTGAAATCGCACATCAAACGGCACTCCACCAAGGCGTACATCGTCCATGGAGCGATCGAACTGACGTTTCTGGGCGTCTTCCATCGCTAGTAACATGTCTTCACCGGCAAGACCGCGGCCATCAAAGGTTAGCTCAAGTGTGCGCGCATGCGTTAGGCCATGGATATCACAAAATCCATCATGACCGCCCTGAAACCGAAGGCCATCCGGGGCTTGGCTTACCTCAATTGGCACATGTTTTGGTGCATCTATCAAAGTTTCCAAACTGCTAGCACGATCTGCATCACCAAGGCGCGCGCTTGAATACCCATCCAAAATCACGGTCGAATGCGATGGTGTTGCACGCCCAGCGCGCCGCCATTCAGCACCGAAAGACGCGCCAGATCCACAGTTCACGACCAGAGGGCGGCGCCCCGATGTCAATTCGAATGCCAGAGTTGAAGCATGTCCACTGCGCGAAGCGCTTCCGCGCGGCGGAACCGCTGCGTCGACAATCACGCTGGTCCGCCCAGCAGACAACCGCCCAAAGCCCATGGATAACCCATCCGGTTGGCTAGTCTTGATACCGGCCGCTGCAAGTGCATGATCCAACCAACCTTCTTGCCCACGACCACCACCGTGGAAACGGGCCAATCCACCATCAGAATGGCGCAAAGTTCGCAACGTTGGGGTGATGCGCTCAATTGCACCCAGATGCTCAGCTGGCACCTCAAGGCCAGCATCTTCCAGTGCTGCGGCCGCCCATGTCAGCAACGCATAGACCGCAAGTAACTCTTCAGGATTGCGTGTTGGCAACCCACCCTCACTATCGACTTGAACAGAGCATTCTTTTGCCAACGCTTTAATTGCAGGTCTGGCCAATCTCTCCATGCCTTGCAAGGAAAGGCCCGCATAAATCAGTCCTGTCAGCGCCTCAAAGCGCGGCAAACCAGGGCTCGCGCTGTGCCAGCGCTTGGACAAAAAGGTCGTCTGCTGGGCCAGCGATAAATAGAATGCGTCTGAGCGATCATTCTCTTGGCCGCGCAAGACGAATAAGGCATGGTTGATCCAACGAATAAGGCGGCGACCCGTCAGATCAGGCGTCCAACCCGCACCTGAGCCACGTCCAAATTGGTCGATCCACTCCCATAACCAAGATTGCATGCTTGCTCGTGAAGGCGTGTCACCAACGGCGGCCAAATCGTCCATCCACGCAAAGCCATGCAAATCCCCCTCGAAAGCTGCATTCGGGGCTTTGAGGGCCCAAATTGATGCAGCAGGGGCTTCGATCAAATATCCAGCAAACAGAAAATTCCCAGCAACCAATTGGCGGCCTTTTGCAAAACTACCAATCGTTCGGGGCTCTGGCGAGGACACAAATCCTGTTGCGGCCCGTGTTCGGGTCGCAAGTCTTGCATAAACACGGTTTAGGAAACGCGCTTTGCGCGCAGTGTAACCATTTGAATTTGACATAGTGCTCTGCCTTCTTACGCTCTAGGGGCGTTTGGAGGATTTATACCCTGTGAAGGTCAGAAAGTCACCAATTTTGCCAAAATTAAGACGCTTTGGTCAGCACTGCGATATAGAAACCATCCATACCACCCAAATCTGGCCAATAGTCTGGACGCAAACGCAAACCGCCCTCGCTCGTTGTCCAAGACGGATCGACGCCTTCAATGCCCAACGCATCACGATTCAAACTCATATCTGGATGACGTTTTAGCGCTTCTTCAACTTGAACTTCGCCTTCATCAGGCAAAAGCGAACAGGTGCAAAACACCAACCTTCCACCCGGCTTCAGCAACGTCCACGCGTGATCAAGAATACGCGCCTGAAGATCTATCAGCTCACCAAACTCTGAGCCATCTTTTGCATGTGGAAGATCAGGATGCCGGCGGATCGTACCTGTTGCAGAGCACGGGGCATCCAGCAAGATCGCATCAAATTCTCCCTCGAGGGTAAGGGCATCGGCAACTTGAACATCTGCTTTCAATCCGACGCGCGATAGGTTTTCTTGAACACGCGCCATGCGGGATTTAGAAACATCCACGGCCGTAACATTCGCACCCATTGCAGACAATTGCATCGTTTTCCCACCTGGGGCCGCGCAAATATCCAGAACGTTTTCACCATCAACTGGCGCAAGAATTCGCGCAGGAATTGCCGCCGCTGCATCCTGAACCCACCAAGCGCCCTCGCTATAACCATCCATGGTCGTTACCTGACCAGCATCCGCCAAACGAACAGACCCTGTCGGCAAAACTGATCCACCAACGCGCTGCGCCAACGCCGCAGCGTCCCCATCACGTGGCGTCAAATCCAAAGGTGCACCTGCAAAATGCGCGATTTCCATAATCGCCATCGCCTCGTTGCCCCATGCTTGGGACAGTGGACTGCGCAACCATTTCGGCATACGTGGCGGGCGCAACGCGTGCCAAGCTTCTGGCCCAGTGGCCGCAACCTTGCGCAAAACTGCGTTGGTTAGACCTTTTAGTTTACCGTATCGCTTATGCCCAGAAATCAATTGCACCATCGCATTGACCACCCCGTGTGCGGCTGCGCCTTGGCACAACTCAACGGTTCCAACCCGCAACACATTGCGTACCATCAGTGGAGGGGTTTTCTGCAGATATTTATGAAGCAAGCGATCAGCGCGCTCCAAACCACGCAACGTTTCAGTCGCAAGGCGCTGAGCCCGCGCCCGGTCTGCAGGCTCCAATTTATCAAGCGCCCCAGCGGCTAGGACTTCGGACATCAATTTGCCCTCTCCCAAAACCTGATCCAACATATAAACTGCGCTTCTCCGCGCTTGGACGCCAGTATCGGTACGCTTGTCTGCCATTGAATTGATCCTTCGCCATTCGCGTCGCAATTTCGGTACAGGGCTTGTCCCTGACAAGGCACGGCGTATATCAACGTCATGGCCGCAAAGGAACCCAATCGATGACCGATATCTCAAAGGATTTACCCGAAGCCGCAAAACGAGCGCTGGCAGAAGCCGAAACGCGCCGCAAAGAACAAGGTGAATTCACCTTGCCAACTGAATTGGGCGGTCGAAAAGGACCTGAACCAGTGCGTTTTGGCGATTGGGAAAGAAAAGGGATCGCGGTCGATTTTTAAGCGATCACAAACACTAGTTGAGCTTAAATTCGGCTGAGTCACCTTCACCACGATCTGATGTAAACCGAACGCGCCCTTCGTTGGCGCGAACCTCTTGGCAGTTGTAACCCAACTCCGATCCACCCCAGTATAGGCTCCGACAAAAGAACCTGTCGCGCCATATCCAGTCACCGGTGACAGCCCAGCGTGCACCTTTGCCTGAAATGCTACCCCCCTCTGAAACTTCAATTTTGATCAGAGGGCGAGAAAGAGTTTTACCGGTAATCAAACGTATGAAATCAGATTGGCTGCTGACCACAGCCAAATCAGCCGAAGCAGACCCAGCCATTAAAGCCGCGGCACACCCGAGGGAAAGTAATAGTTTCCGCACCCCGTTTTTCCTCATGCACATGTCACCAACATTACGTGGTTTAGCCGGCATCGGATCACTTTGTAGGGCAAGACTGTGGCCGAACTTAAGCTATTCAGGCGAATTAGCGCCTAATTGAAACTTAATCAGTCGTTAAGTCCTAGCACATCCAGCATGTCATATTCACCGGGTGTTTGCTTCACCCCCCACAAAGCCGCCTTCAACGCACCGCGTGCGAACACGGCGCGATCTGTCGCCATGTGACGCAAAACGATACGTTCACCCGCAGCCGCAAACATAACGTCATGTTCACCCACAATATCGCCACCACGGATCGCGCTAAAACCAATATCGCCACGCTTGCGGGCACCAGTGATCCCGTGACGGCCACTGTCCATTGCATCGGTTAACGCAACGCCACGGCCCTCAGCAGCCGCTTCACCCAACATCAATGCCGTGCCTGACGGCGCATCCACTTTGTGGTGGTGGTGCGCTTCGATCACTTCGATATCAAAATCTTCATCCAGAGCAGCCGCGACTTTCTTAGTAAGTTGGGTCAGCAAAGTCACACCCAAGCTCATGTTACCTGCACGCACGATGACAGCTCGGTCAGCGAAGGGCGCTAGCAGTGCGATCTCATCCGCAGTCATGCCTGTGGTACCAATCACATGGACAACGCCAGTATTCGCAGCGATTTCGGCAAACGCGACTGTTGCAGACGGCGCTGTGAAATCGATGACGACCTGTGCGTTGGCAATAGCCTTTTGCGCATCATCGGTCACGACAACGCCTTGCGCGGAACCACCCATCACCTCGCCTACGTCACGACCAACCCAGCCATGCCCAGAACGTTCGATTGCACCAACAAGCGTTGCGCGATCGCTATCGTTGATCACTTTAATCAGCATTTGGCCCATCCGGCCGGAAGCTCCTGTCACAACAATTCCTGGCAATGTGGTCATTTCGCTTATCCTTATCCGCGCATATTCGCTTAAACACCTATCCTGCCACGTGACGCTTGGCAAAGGGCACGAGTCGCCTTACATGCACTTTTATGGCTAAGAACAAATCATCCGAAGGGCGCGGACCATCCCAGCGCCAGTTGCGCGTCGGCGAATTAATTCGTCGCGCATTATCTGAAATCCTCTCACGCGGCGATGTTCATGACATCGAACTCAGCCGCATGTCGATTACTGTGGGCGAGGTACGGGTATCTGCCGATCTAAAGATCGCGACCTGTTACATCCTACCCTTAGGCGGCGAAGGCAAAGATGGCATTCTGAAGCTGTTGGCCAAAAACATGTATGACATCCGCAGAACGATCACCAAAAAGCTAGCGCTCAAACACTCACCAGAGTTGCGCTTTCAGCTGGATGACACCTACGACCAGATGGATGCGACACGTAAAATGTTGGCTCAAGAACATGTCGCACGCGACATCGCAAAAGTTGACGTTGAAGAGGTGGATACACCTGAATGATTTTGCGGGCCGCGTTGGCATGGATGGTTATGTTTGGAGTGGCACAAGCAGCCACTTGTGAGGATGTGACCTACGCCGACAACGCATACTCAATCTGCACTGTCGATATGAACAATGAAACCCTACGCCTGTTTTTGAACGATGACGCGGGTGTACCCTATGGTCACTTTGGGATTCTAAACAATGCGCTCCAAGGCACTGGCAAAAAGCTAGGCTTTGCGATGAACGCTGGAATGTATCACGAAAACCGTTCCCCAGTTGGTCACCATATTGAAGATGGTGTGGAAATCATGCGTGTTATCCCAAATGCAGGACCTGGCAATTTTGGCCTACTGCCAAACGGTGTTTTGTGTTTGCAAGACAAGCAAGCCAACGTGATCGAAACATTACGCTACCTTGATGAAAAACCAGCCTGCACATATGCGACCCAATCCGGTCCGATGCTTGTTATAGACGGCGAATTGCACCCGCGATTTTTAGCTACTGGCACATCGCGCTACATCCGTAATGCTGTAGGAACAACGGCTGACGGGGCCATGGCCGTTTTCGCTATTTCAAACGACACCGTCACGTTCCACGAGTTTGGCAGCTTCTTTCGCGACCATCTGAAATTGCCTCAAGCTTTGTTCATGGATGGCAACGTCAGCCGCCTGTATGCACCACAGTTAGGGCGTAACGACATTGGCCGCCGTCTTGGACCAATTATTGGCACAGTCGTTCCTGCGAATTGACAGCACTCCACACGCGCGATACTCGGCCACTCTGCATTGATGACATTCTCGATAGGACACACACATGGGCCGTACACGTAAGGGACGCGATATTTCTGGATGGTTGGTTGTAGACAAACCAGCAGGCCTAACGTCGACTGCTGTAGTGAACAAAGTGAAGTGGGCATTTGATGCGAAAAAGGCGGGCCACGCGGGCACCCTTGATCCTGATGCCACTGGTGTTCTGGCTGTTGCTTTGGGTGAGGCCACAAAGACCGTACCCTACATCACAGACGCCCTGAAGGCATACACCTTCACAGTCCGTCTTGGTCAGTCGACCAACACTGATGATGCAGAAGGCGAGATTCTAAAAACATCTGACGCACGTCCAGAAGACGCACAAATCAAAGACGCACTGGGGCAATTCATTGGCGACATCATGCAAGTTCCGCCACAGTTTTCAGCGGTAAAGATCGACGGCCAACGCGCTTATAAACTGGCACGTGACGGTGAAGACCTTGAATTGGCAGCACGCCCTCTATGGGTCGACGAATTGATTTTGACGGACCGCCCAGACGCCGATCACGTCACACTTGAAATGACATGTGGCAAAGGCGGTTATGTTCGCTCAATCGCACGTGATTTGGGCGAAGCATTGGGTTGTTTCGGACACGTGCGCGAGTTGCGTCGCATCTGGTCTGGCCCTTTCGATGCTACTGATGGCATCTCTCTTGAGCAAATCAACGAACTAGCAAAGCAGCCAGAGTTAGACACGTATTTACGCCCCCTTGAAGAGGGATTGCAGGATCTACCGCAGGTCAGCGCCACACCCGAAGGAGCCGTGCGTATGCGCAATGGCAACCCCGGCATGGTGATGGCATCTGATGTCGAATACGGCGATGAATGTTGGGCCTCTTTGGATGGCAAAGCCGTTGCGGTTGGTCGCTATAAGGCTGGCGAACTTCACCCCAGCCGCGTGTTCAACACCTAAGCGGTCATGATCACGCGCACCCACACCAAGGGCGATGCGCCCTCAACAGCTGTCTACTCGGACTGCGAACGCTACCGCTATAGCTTAACGCGTGTGTGGAATGATCAGGCTGGCAAAGTGCTGTTTGTGATGCTCAACCCATCAACCGCCACTGAGGTGCAAAACGACCCAACAGTTGAGCGCTGTGAACGGCGCGCCCGCACCCTTGGGTTTGGTGGTTTTCGGGTTACCAACATCTTTGCGTGGCGCGATACTGACCCACGCAATATGAAGGCTGCCACTGATCCCATTGGCCCCCACAATGATGCAACTTTGGTTGAAGGCGCAGCATGGGCCGACACCATCGTTGCAGCTTGGGGGACGCACGGCGTTCATATGAACCGCGGTTCGCAAGTGGCGGTCTTGCTTAAAGCAACGCAGCGCCCATTATTCCACTTGGGCCTCTCAAAGCAAGGGCATCCCAAGCATCCGCTTTATCTACCATACACCCAACAACCGGAACGCTGGCAAAGCGGTTCATAAACCCGCGCCACGTTAACCAAGTAGTTCTGATCCCTTTGTAAGGGTCGAAAGAACGTGGTTCTATGAAACTGTTCAAATGGCTTTTTTAGGATTCGATATGCTTTGGTTGGCTGGTTTAATGGGAATGATGGCCGTAAGAGCAGTGATGTTTTTCGAAACAGAGAGTCGCGACGATGCCGCCGGCATGAGTCCCGAAACTGTCGGGACACCCCAAGACGACATTCTTTCCGGCACCAATGGAAACGACAATTTATTGGGCGGCCAAGGTGACGACCAAATAGGTGGCTATGATGGTGAGGATGACCTTCACGGTGCCGGTGGGAACGATCAATTGCTGGGTGCAGATGGTTCAGATACCTTGCACGGTGAAGCCGGAAATGATGCACTCTATGGCGGCGATGACGACGACACATTGTATGGCAACAATTTCAATGACACGATGCATGGCGGCGCTGGAAATGACGCACTTCAGGGATCTGCTGGAAACGACAACCTATCGGGTGATATCGGGTCCGATGATCTGCAAGGTGGCTTGGACGATGACACACTGTCAGGTGGCCTGGGTAACGACAGTCTGTTTGGTGGCTGGGGCAAGGATCTGTTGAATGGGGTCGAGGACAATACTGCGACGGCTGGCATCCAAGACATTGACCAAGCTGATTTTTTGAACGGCGGTGGTGGTGATGACACCATCCTAGCGGGCCAAGATGATATCATCACAGCCGGCGCTGGTGACGATACCATAGTGCTGGGTGACTGGATCACGGAGGGTCATGCAGCCCAACTAATAGACTTTAACGCGAACGAGGATAGCATTATTTTGGTCTGGGATGATGCGGCCGGTGATGAACCAACCATCGACCTCGCACCCCATCCTACTGATCCTGATCTAACACAAATTATAATGAACGGCGAAGCGGTTGCAGACGTTGATGCCGACAGTGATATTGCGCTGACAGACATTGCACTGATCGCGCAAAGCCTCGCGAAAACAGGCGTCATCGCCAACGTTTAAAGGGCTCTCGCAGTTTTCCTTTGCCATAGCGCCAGAAATTTCCTATACGCCGTTGTCTGCTATGGAATCATTCATGGCGATACCTCCATGGGCCTGCACTGGACGACATCCCGGGCTGTGCCATCACACTAACCTTTTAAAGGAGACCCCGATGTCGATTACACCAGAAGAAAAAGCACGCTTGATGAAGGAATTCGCCATCAAAGAAGGCGATACAGGTTCACCTGAAGTTCAAGTTGCAATCCTGTCTTCACGCATCGCGACTTTGACAGAGCACTTTAAAACACACAAAAAAGACAACCACGGTCGCCGTGGTTTGCTTAAGATGGTTGCGACACGTCGTAAGCTGCTGGACTATGCCCGCGCTAAAGACGAAGCACGTTACCAATCTATTATCAGCCGTCTAGGCCTACGCCGCTAAGCGTATCCTCGACTGTAATTCTGAAAACGCCCGTTGTTTACAGCGGGCGTTTTTTGTTGGGTTGTATTCATTGGGAATAGAACAAGCTACAACCTGACTAATCCTTACGCGAACAGCTGCAAGCGGCGCACGGACGTTTCGACAATCCCAGTTTTGGCAGCGCGTACATGAGTGAACTATCACTTGGAATAGGCCTTGGCACCTCTGGCATTCGTTAAGCTGTTTTGAACGAAAGAGGCACTGTTGCCTCGAGTACGCGCTCCAAGATCCTGAACATATTGATGCAAGCAGTTGATGGAATGGCGTTTTTGATTTTCTGATCACAACACCGAGTTATCTAGATTATTGCCCTCTGGTCAAAGCAGGCGAACGTTTTCCGATCAATGGTCCATCCCTTAAAGCAGATTGAGCCCAATGTTGGCTTAGGAACACCTCGCCGCTCAATATTTCAAGAAAGCCAGTTGCATTTAGTTAATCCATGACTGGCCCTTTCACTTCGGAGAAGTGAAACGTGACGCCGCCCGCCTTAAGCCGCTCGTTGATAGCTTCGAGCGATTCTAGTGCCGACATGTCGATCGCATTCACCGCAGAGCACAACAGCACGACATGTTGGAGTAACTTTCATAGCGCGCAATTTGGAAACTACACGTGGCTTTCACCAATTCATGCGCGCATTACCCATCATTCAGGCAGCCCGTCCCAACGCACGATTTTTGGTCATTGGCGGGAACGAAGTTTCCTACGGGGGGAAATCAAAACATCCAGGCGGGCTGCGTGCGCAGATGGAGGAAGAAGTCGGCGATCGCGTCAACTGGAAAATGGTTCACTTCTTGGGACAGGTTCCTTTTGAGGACTACAAGAAGATCATCCAAGTCAGCAGCTGCCATATCTACCTAACTATGCCGTTTGTCCTATCGTGNTCTTTCTTGGAATCTATGTCCATGCAGTCCACTATTGTCGCCAGCGATGTTGCACCTGTGCGTGAAGCAATTACGCATGGTGAGACCGGTATATTGGTAGACTTTTTTTGATTCCAAAGCGATGGCTGCGCAGGTTGTTGATCTGCTTCAAAATCCTAAAAACTACGCCCACATTGGTCCAAACGCCCGCAAACATGTTGTCGAAACTTATGATTTCCTGACCGTTTGCCTTCCAGAGCACCTTCGCCAAATCAATGCGTTGGTACCCGCAGACAAACAAATTGCGCTGCCGTGAAAGTGTCAGCGCTTTGGCTGACAAATTGGGTAGTGGCAATATGGCGGACTTGGCGAGTTGGATCGGAATGGAGGCACGTACAGCGTTACCTGCTTATTACGAGGGGTCTCCTATCACCGTCGTCCCAAAACCCACAGAAGGTGCAGACGAGATGTATCTGTCTGTTTACGATTCTTCTGGCAGCCAAGTCCAAAAACTAATGCTTGAAAACTCAAATAAACCATTTGAATGGGGAGGACTAGATGACAGCGGTCAGCCATTACCTCAAGAAACTTATACCTTAACGCTAGAACTCTATTCTGAAGGTCAGCAGATAAGCAGCGCACCCGCTGAAATTTATACGCGCATTACTAAAACGCGACAAAATACAGGAGAAGCGCAAGTTGTCCTTGCAGGCGGTGTCGCCGTGCCCACGAGTTCGATTACCACCTTGCGGGAAGCCCGCTAGACTTAGCGCTCAATCCCGTAATCAACACGACCGATAGATGTATACGCCGTGAAACCCGCACGTTTGGCATCTTTTTGGCTATAGACGTTGCGCAAATCAGCCATAACAGGCGTTGCCATCCGTTTAGCCATGCGCTTCAAATCCAACGCACGGAACTCATTCCATTCGGTAAGAATAACAACTGCGTCTGCGTTCTGGGCAGCTTTGTAAGCATCATCGACCCAGTTCACACCAGGCAGAAGTTCTTCGCCTTCGCGGAACCCTTGTGGATCAACCACGCGCACTTTAGCACCAGCACCAACAAGTGCAGGCACAATGGTAAGTGAAGGCGCATCGCGCATGTCATCTGTATTTGGCTTAAAAGTAACACCAAGGATTGCAATGATTTTACCGTTCACGCCGCCATCACAAAGATCAACGATCTTATCGATCATCCGGCGCTTCACTTCTTCATTCACCTTAATGACAGCCTCTATAATCTGCATCGGCATCGCGTGATCTTGCCCGATCCGCGCAAGCGCCTGTGTGTCCTTGGGGAAACAACTGCCTCCATAGCCCGGACCAGCGTGCAGGAACTTATTCCCGATCCGCCCGTCCATTCCAATCCCTTTTGAAACCATTTTGACATCGGCACCTGTGCGTTCGCACAGTGCTGCAATCTCATTGATAAATGTAATTTTCGTGGCCAAAAATGCATTCGCTGCATATTTGATCATTTCTGCGCTTTCCAAATCAGTTGTCATGATGGGGAAATCACGCAGATAGAGGGGGCGATAAATTTCGGCCATCACTTCTGAAGCGCGCTCGTTTTGGACACCAACCACCACGCGATCAGGATGCATAAAGTCATCGATTGCCGCGCCTTCTCGTAAGAACTCAGGGTTTGAAGCAACGTCAAATTCAGCGTCCGGGTTGGCTTTGGAAATCGTTTGTTTCACTTGGCGATTTGTCCCCAACGGAACGGTTGATTTGGTTACAACCACGGCATATCCAGTCATCGCCTGCGCAATTTCCGCCGCCGCAGCCATAACATAGGTGAGATCGGCATGGCCATCGCCACGTCTCGTCGGTGTACCCACAGCGATAAAAATTGCTTCTGCACCATCAACCGCTCCTGCCAAATCTCCTGAGAATGATAAGCGACCAGCAGCAACATTTTTTGCCATAAGTTCGTCAAGACCGGGTTCGTAAATCGGAACCTTACCCGCTTCAAGCATTTCGATTTTGGATGGGTCTTTATCTACGCAAACAACGTCATGCCCAAAGTCTGAAAAACAGACACCAACCCAACATAGCCTGTGCCGATCATCGCAATTTTCATGAACCTACCACCTTAAAAACTTTTCTTTTTGAGATGATCCAAGCCCGCCAAACTGTCAACAATCAGTCTAAATTTCTAGAATTTTCCACAAAATGGCGCCTATCTGGGCACATCACAGACCGCACACTTAAAGTCGTTCAGCGGTACGTTCTTCAAACCGCAAACGGACTGAATTTCGCTTAGATGCCAGTGACGCAATGACCACTCCACTGGCCACCAGTCCGATCAGAATGGAGCTCAGCGCATTTATCTCAGGACTCACACCCAATCGAACAGACGACCATATCTTCATTGGCAATGTGGTGGCGGATGGCCCAGTCGCAAACGAGGCAATAACCAAATCATCCAGAGACAACGTGAAGGCTAATAACCAACCGGACACAACTGCAGGCGCAATAATTGGCAGGGTGATTAATCTGAATGCTTGAAACGGCGATGCACCCAAATCAAGGGCGGCTTCTTCTAATGAGCGATCAAACGTTGCCAATCGCGACGACACTACGACTGATACAAAACACATTGAAAACGTTGTGTGCGCTAAGACGATTGTCATAACTCCTCGGTCCATTCCGACACCAATAAACAACAAGAGTAACGACAAACCGGTAATGACTTCAGGCATTACAAGCGGCGCGTAAATCATTCCAGAAAACAATGTACGCCCAAAGAATCGGCCACCTCTGACTAGAGTATAGGCTGCCATCGTGCCCAAAACGGTCGCAATTGACGACGAGATCACAGCCACTTTCAACGTCACCCATGCGGCGTCAAGAAAGGCTTCATTGTTCAACAACTCGCCGTACCATTTGGTTGAAAACCCTGCCCAAACAGTCACTAACTTTGATTTGTTAAAACTGTAGATCACCAGGATCAACATCGGCAGATAGAGAAACGCAAAGCCAAATGTCAGCGACACAACATTAAACGAGCTTAGGCGGTTCATCCTTCGGCCTCCTGTTGGCGTTGCTCATTCCGTTGGAACAGGATGATTGGGATGATCAAAATTATCAGCAAGATTACTGCAACGGCACTCGCGACTGGCCAATCTCGGTTCGAAAAGAACTCTTCAAACAGCACCTTTCCGATCATCAAAGTACCAGATCCACCCAGCAATGATGGGATCACAAACTCGCCCAGCGCCGGAATGAAGACTAAGAAACATCCTGCAATTATCCCGCCTTTAGACAGGGGTATTGTGATCAACCAAAACGCTTTCATCCTTGAACAGCCCAGATCTTCAGCCGCTTCGATTAGCGAAGCATCAAGACGTTCAAGCGCCGCATAAATCGGTAAAATCATAAACGGTATGTAGGTATAAACGATACCAATATAGACTGCCGTGGATGTGTTCAAAATCATCAACGGCTCACGGATTGCCCCGATCCAAAACAAGAAGCGGTTCAACAAACCTTCTGTGCTTAGAATCCCCACCCACGCATATACGCGGATCAAAAAGCTGGTCCAAAATGGTAGGATAATAAGCATCATCAAGGTAGCCCGCCACTCGTGAGGGGCGCGTGCCATCGCGTATGCAATTGGGTAGCCTAACAGAAGCGTCAGAACGGTTGAGATAAACGCGATTTTAAGACTGCTTAAGTACGCCTTCCAATACAAGTCGTCTTCAGTCAGGAAAACGAAATTCTCAAAATCCAGCTGCGAGAACATCGCGCTTAGGCCGTCTTTCATCGTAGGCATATAGGGCGGGATCGCTAGCGCAGCGTCAGACAACGCGATTTTAAACACGATCACAAACGGAATCAGGAACAAGGTCAGCAGCCATAAATATGGCACGGATATGAGGACAAAGCGTCTCAAATCAGCGATCCAAAAGAACGCCAGCTGTGGCGCTCCAACTAACCCAAACAGGATCTTCCCATGTAAACGCGCGACGTGAAACACGACGCGTGTTTGCAGTTTGCGCTTTAATGATTTGGCCGTTCGGCAACTGCACGTGATAGGTACTTAAGTTCCCTAAATACGCTATATCTAGTACCTTGCCTTGTACAGAATTGGGCCCTTCCGGGCGTTCCGCGTGAATCCCAATTTTCTCAGGGCGAATTGCCAAGTGCGCGGTTACGCCCTCCGCAAAAGTTCGGTCACTGGCTGCGGTCATTGGCTCCGTTCCACCAAAATCCAGTGAATATGTGTCGGCACCAACCGCCTTAATCGGACCGGTCAGAATGTTCACGTCACCAATAAAATCAGCAACATAAACAGAATTGGGTGCTTCATAAATTTTCTCAGGAGTAGCAACCTGAATGATGCGTCCCTCGTCCATAACAGCAACGCGGGATGCAACCGTCATTGCCTCTTCTTGATCGTGGGTGACAATTACAAAGGTCGTGCCCGTCTGTTCCTGAATATCCATCAGTTCAAACTGTGTTTCTTGGCGCAGCTTCTTGTCCAACGCTCCAAGAGGTTCATCTAACAGCAACAACTTTGGTGCCTTAGCCAACGAGCGGGCTAATGCAACACGCTGGCGCTGCCCACCAGAAATCTGATGTGGTTTGCGTCGTCCAAATTTCTCCAACCGCGTCAGTTTAAGCATCTCTTCAACGCGGGCGTGCAACACATCTCTGGCGACACCGTCACGGCGCAACCCAAAGGCGATGTTCTCCCAAACGGAAAGATGCGGGAACAATGCGTAGGATTGAAACATCATGTTTACAGCCCGCTTGTTCGGTGGAATCCCCGCAATATCATGACCAGACAATGACATCGAACCCGATGTAGGATTTTCAAATCCCGCCAGCATACGCATCATGGTCGTCTTGCCGCAGCCCGATGGCCCTAGCAAGGCAAAGAACTCGCGCTCAAAAATGTCCAACGTCAAATCATCAATGGCAACAAAATCGCCAAATCGTTTTGTCACGTTTTTGAATGAAATAAGTGGGTCCGCGTTAGGATCGGCCCAAGGTTCGAAAACAGTCTCTACCATAAACAATCCTTGAATATTAAAGTGGGGCGCAACACTGGCTGCGCCCCGTTCTTAGGGTCTTAGGTACCAGATTTGATTTTGGTCCACATGCGCGTGACAACACGCTGAACTTTTTGTCCATACGGACCTTTAGTGTACAGGTTTTCCAGTGTTGCAGCATCTGGATAGATTGCCGTGTCACCGATCACGTCTTCGACCAAAAACTCTTGTGAGGCTTTGTTACCGTTGGCGTAATAAACATAGTTTGAGGCATCCGCCATATTTTGCGCATCCATAATGAAGTTCAAAAACTTATGGGCCGCATCAGGGTTCGGCGCATCAACTGGGATCGCCATTTGGTCAAACCACATCAATGCACCCTCAGATGGGGCGTTGTATGCGATCTCTACACCGTTTTCGGCTTCAGCAGCACGATCACGAGCCTGCAGGATATCACCGGACCAACCAAAAGCGACGCAGATGTCACCGTTCGCTAAAGCATTGATATATTCAGAGCTGTGGAATTTGGTGATATACGGGCGCACGGCTGACAATACAGCCTCGGCTTTTTTGATCACATCAGGGTCTTGGCTGTCTGGGTTTTCACCGATGTATTGCAACGCTGCGGGGATCATTTCAGATGGTGCGTCCAAGAAGTGAACACCACATTCAGCCAATTTTTCCATATTCGCTGGATTTAGCACCAATTCGAGTGATGAGATCGGCGCGTCGGCACCTAAAATTTCAGCAACTTTACCAGTGTTAATGCCAAGGCCAGTAGTGCCCCACATATAGTTTATAGAATGGACATTGCCCGCGTCATACTGAGCAGTGCGATCTTTGATCACGTCCCACAGGTTCACAGCATTTGGCAGCTTCGACATATCAAGCGGTTGGAAAGCACCCGCTGTGATTTGGCGCTGTAGAAATTCACCTGACGGCACCACAACGTCATAGCCAGATGAACCAGCCAACATTTTGGTTTCCAAAACTTCGTTGCTGTCAAAGACATCATAGATCAGCTTGATACCGGTCTCTGCTTCAAATTTGGTCAGCAATTCTTCATCAATATAATCGGACCAGTTATAAACCCGAACTTCTTCAGCCCATGCGGTCGTGGAAGCTATCGCCAATACGGCAACGGTGCTTAGCATTTGTTTCATTTTAGTCTCCCGTGTTTCGGGTCGGGTTGGTCCCGACTTAGGCCAACTTGATCAAGTTTTACGCCCTTGATCAAGACTTCTTATGTTTCAACTTTGGATCACCCGTACAAATCAACCATTTGTTGGTGCGATACCTGTGTTGACTTGGCAGTGATTGATCATATTCTCGGCTCAAATACACTCGGCCTTAACCAAGGCCCGCTTTCAAAGGAAAGTCTAATGCCCGCCATAACCAATCACCTACCCACTGCTGAACTGCAGGCCTTAGACGCTGCCCACCACATGCACCCGTTCACAACAAATGATGAATTGGCGGCTCAGGGCGCGCGGATCATTACCCGAGCAAACGGTGTTTATCTGCACGACAGCGAAGGCAACGAAATCTTAGACGGCATGGCTGGACTTTGGTGTGTAAACATCGGTTATGGACGCGAAGAACTGGCCGAAGTCGCAGCCCGCCAGATGAAAGAGCTGCCGTACTATAACACCTTCTTTATGACGACCCACGTGCCCGCAATTGCACTCGCCAAAGAGATAGCATCACTTGCTCCTGCTCACCTGAACCACGTGTTCTTCGCGGGTTCTGGTTCCGAAGCGAATGACACCAATCTGCGCATGGTGCGCACATATTGGGCGATGAAAGGCAAACCTTCAAAGACCATCGTAATCAGCCGCAAGAATGCATATCACGGTTCGTCAGTTGGTTCTGGGTCACTTGGTGGCATGAGCCCAATGCACGCCCAAGGCGGCCTACCGATCCCTGACATCACGCACATCAATCAGCCACATTGGTGGGCAGAGGGTGGGGACGCAACACCCAATGATTTTGGTTTGGCCTGCGCACAGGAACTCGAAACAACAATCCTTGCCATGGGCGAGGATCGTGTTGCCGCCTTTATCGCAGAACCCATTCAAGGTGCTGGCGGCGTAATAATCCCACCAGAAACCTACTGGCCTGAAGTTCAACGGATTTGCGACAAATATGAGATCCTGTTGATCGCAGACGAGGTAATCTGTGGCTTTGGCCGCACAGGGAACTGGTTTGGGTCAGAGACAGTAAACATTCGTCCAGACATCATGACCATCGCGAAAGGTCTTAGTTCTGGCTATCAACCCATCGGGGGCTCAATCGTTTCTGATGAAATCGCTACAGTGATCAATTCTGGCGAATTCAATCACGGCTATACGTATTCCGGCCACCCTGTCGCGGCCGCTGTGGCGCTCGAAAACCTGCGCATTCTGCAAGAAGAAAACGTTCTCGATCACGTCCGTGATGTGGCTGCTCCTGCCCTTGCCGAAATGTGGAATGGTCTGGGCGATCACCCGTTGGTTGGTGAAACAAAAATAATTGGCATGATGGGATCACTTGCCCTTACACCAAACAAAGAAACACGCGCCAAGTTTGCAGCTGACGCTGGAACGGCAGGCTACATGTGCCGCGAACGCAGCTTTGCCAATAACCTGATTATGCGCCACGTTTATGACCGCCTGATCATCTCACCACCACTCGTGATCACTCCGGAAGAGATCAAGTTGATGGGCCAGCGTGCACGCCTAGCACTAGACGAGGCCTACGTGCAGATGAAGGACTTGGACCTTCTGAAAGAAGCGTCCTAGTTAACTCTATTTGGTGGCGAATATAGGGGATACGCCACCAAATACCTCTGCTGCCCCATCCTCAGAAATCCGAATACTCTGACCTATTCCCACATTGGCACCTGAAACACTCAAAGTTGGGCAGACATGAAACGTCATATTTGGCTCTAAAACTGCTTCGCTATCGGCATTCAATGAAATCACATCATCTTCCATGCTTGGGGGATAGGCTACGCCAATCAGCCCGCCAAACCCGTTACCTATATCGTCGCCGTGTCCCAATGGACCCGCCAAGGCTTTAACGACGTCGCTAACCTTACTTCCAGCTGTTGCAGCAGAAATTCCAGCGTCCAAACTTTCGATCAAAGCAGCTTCGGCGCGACGCTTTTCATCGGACACTTCACCAAGAAAAATGGTTCGGCAAAGCGGCGCATGATAGCGACGATAGCATCCCGAGAAGGCGAAGGTCATGTCCTCACCAGCAACCAACGGACTACCACTCCACGTTAGCAAGCCCGCAGCTGGGTCAGAACCTGACGGCAACATCGGTGGCATTGCGGGGTAATCTCCCCACGCATCATCTACACCTTGCATCGCATCACGATAGGCCAATGCAACCAACTGGTTCTTGGCCATACCAACATCTGCGTGCTTCATAACACCCTCCATAACCTTATCGGAAATGGCCGCTGCTATACGCATAAACTCAATCTCGGGTGCAGATTTGATAGCGCGCTGAAGGTTCATCATTCCTGTTGCGTCAGCAAAACCGACATCAGGAAGAACCTGCAAAAGAACTGAAAACCCTTTGGCAGAGAAATGTTGACTGTCCATTTCAATACCAAGGTTTTGAACACCCAACCCACTAATGTGGCGCGCTAGGTCCTCAATCGGATGGCGCTCCATCGAGCTCACAAGATCGCTTTCATAGCCGATCACACACCCCTCTGGCATCCAGACGGTGTGCATTGCCCCTTGCGTATCTTGCTGACGCCCCCACCATATTGGGTCTGCATCTTGCAGAATAATAGCACCCTGATGATGGTTGAACGTCCAGGCATCATATCCAGTCAGCCACTGCATATTTGCGGGATCACTTACAAACAAAGCATCCAATCCCGCAAGCGCCATCGCCATACGGGTCATCAAAAGGCGGCGATCATATTCCGCCTGATCAAAGGGCAATCGTTTGCTGGTCATACATGGATCCTTTTGCGCCCAAAATGCGGCCTCAACAGGTTAGGCGCAATAGGAAACCCATCAGAACCAGCGCCCAATCGCAGTTAACCGAAACGATCCACCTGTTGCACTGACATGTGCGAATGCCACAGCGCTAGAAACGGATGTGGTCGCTTGCCCTGCACTAACCCATAGGTTGGCCACATCACTCACAGCCCCACCTGAAACAACTGGCGGTGCGATAAACTCACTGGGGAATGTCCACGTTTGGGTTGCCGATTTAAAAGCAGCTCCAACAACAATGTTGGTGTCAGCAGAAATCACGTTCGAAGTGCAAATCATTGTCCCATCCGCAAACCGCGTGAAGTCTCCGTCCACCGAACTGCCTCGTTCAATGATCGCGCCTCTTGGGCTGCCCCCAACTTCGCTTACACCACCAATGATATTGCCAGGGCAGTAACCATAATCAGCACGCATCAATCGACCTGCCGTTGTATCAGCTGGCCCCGATTGAACAGACGCACCCGACACACTCCCACTTACGGAATCAAAACTAATGGCTTCTTGCCACGAAGATCCATCGGGGCTGATTTTCAGCGACCAGCTGTTTGATCCGTTCAGACCCATTTCCGCATGCCCAGACCAATTTGTCTGAAATAACAGGCTCGCGGTATCAGCTGTTGATGCCTTGTTGACCTTGATTTGATGGCCCGCCCCTTCGTGCGGATACAACGAAGCTGGTGCACTGATGCTCAGCCGATTGGTTGCGTCAGCCGTCGAGTTTATTCCAACATTTTGAAGGTTCGCCAATTCAGTATGCGGAGGAAGCTCAACCCAACCCACACCGTCGAAATGCAAATACCTGCCACCTGATTGGTCAAACGCCAACCAACCAACTTGGGCGGTTACAAATAGCCACACATTGCCGTCAAACAACGCAAGGGCCCCATCATGGGTTTCCCATGCATCAATGCCCCCATTGGGCACCAAATACCTGTCACCCCTTTGCGCAAATGGTGGTCTCGTCAAAGTGCTATCCAAAACGCACAACTGAGTGACGGTATCTAGGACATTGAGCGCTTCATTGTGTGTCACATGCTTTTGCGCTTGTGATGGCTGCATCATGGGCAGACCAAGATTCGGCAGTGTTTGAGACATGGGGACCCCTAAATGTTCCATGAGAATGCAATATTTCAGGGAATTTGACGGGTTTTCTTGAACAAATACTTACAGGATCGACTGTTCAATTCAGAAATTGTTAAGCATTGTTCTGTCGAAGGCATGTGAAACAGGCGAATAGCAAAATATTTCGAATGAAACTGCCATTTCCATATATATTAGGTTGCAAATTTTGAACTCACTGGTTCTACTCTTCATTAATACACGCGAAAAATCGCGGGAGAAACCAGGGAGCCACATTTGGCCGATACTGCAAAAAACGATGCGTTCGTTGAATTTGAACGCGTTCAGAAAAGCTATGACGGTGTTAATCTAGTCGTCAAAGATTTGAACCTTTCCATGCCACGTGGCGAATTCCTAACGATGCTTGGCCCATCAGGATCTGGCAAGACCACTTGCCTCATGATGCTTGCGGGTTTCGAGACAGCAACACACGGCGACATTCGCCTTGGTGGCACCTCGATAAACAACATCCCACCGCACAAACGTGGCATTGGCATGGTGTTCCAAAACTACGCATTGTTCCCGCACATGACTGTTGCTGAAAACCTTGCCTTCCCGTTGGAAGTTCGCAAGATCGGCAAATCTGAGCGTGAAGAAAAAGTCATGCGCGCATTGGGTATGGTTCAGATGCAAGATTTCGCAGGCCGCCGCCCTTCTCAACTTTCTGGTGGTCAACAACAACGCATCGCTTTGTCGCGCGCATTGGTGTTTGAACCCGAACTGGTTTTGATGGACGAGCCACTTGGCGCATTGGACAAACAGCTGCGCGAAACGCTGCAGTTTGAAATTACCAACTTGGCACACGAACTAGGTATTACGACTGTTTACGTAACGCACGACCAAACTGAAGCGCTGACAATGTCAGACCGCGTAGCGGTGTTTGAAAACGGCCGCATTCAACAACTGGCTCCGCCAGACAAATTGTACGAAGAGCCAGAGAACAGCTTTGTTGCGCAGTTCATCGGCGAAAATAACACCCTCGAAGGTGTCATTAAAGAAATCAAAGGTGGCGTTGCGCTAGTTCAGCTCGACAATGGTGACTTGATCGACGCCAAGCCCATCAATGTAACTGAGGCTGGCCAGCGCACACGCGTTTCTATCCGCCCAGAGCGGGTTGAAATGGACAAGTCACGTCTGTCGCCAGACGCACACACACTGAAAGCTGAAGTGCTAGAATTCATTTATATGGGTGACATCTTCCGCACACGCCTTCGGGTTGCTGGGAATGACGACTTCGTAATCAAAACACGCAACGCACCAGATCAGGTGCGCTTGCAGCCGGGCCAGATGATCGACATCGGTTGGTTGGCAGAGGATTGCCGCGCGCTAGACGCGTAGCGGTATAATACATCGCGCAGCGTAGTGTCTGCGCGATGAAATTAGGCTGGGAAAACAAACCCGTACCCAGCCTTAATACAAATCGGGCTCAACTGGGAGACTACTATGACATTAACCAAACTACTAACAGCTACTACAGCCCTTACTTTGGTCGCTGGCGTTGCTGCCGCTGAAGAAATGACAATCGTATCTTGGGGCGGTGCTTACACTGCTTCACAAAAAGGTGCGTATCACGACCCGTATTCTGCGAATACTGGCGTTACGATCATCAACGATGACTCTTCCGCTGAAGCCGTAGCTAAATTGCGCGCGATGTCAGAAGCTGGCAACGTAACTTGGGACGTTGTTGATGTTGTTGCCGCTGATGCGATCCGTCTTTGCGACGAAGGCCTTGCGCTTGAAATCGATGCGGACACAATGCTTGCAGACGCTCCAGACGGCACAAAAGCTTCTGAAGATTTTGGTGACCTGTTGGTTTCTGACTGCTTCATTCCGCAAATCGTCTATTCAACAACATTCGGTTACCGCACTGACCTAGTTGGCGATACTGCACCAACTACTGTTTGCGCAGTATTCGACACAGAAGCATACCCAGGTAAGCGTTCACTAGAAAAACGCCCAATCAACAACATGGAATGGGCTCTTCTTTGTGACGGCGTTGCAAAAGGCGCAGTTTATGACGTTTTGGCGACTGAAGAAGGTCAACAGCAAGCTCTTGATAAACTAGCAACAATCAAAGACGACGTTATCTGGTGGTCTGCTGGTGCTGACACTCCACAGCTTTTGGCTGATGGCGAAGTTGTCATGGGTTCCACATACAACGGCCGTTTGTTCGCAGCGATCGAAGAGCAAAAGCAGCCAATCGGCATGCTATGGGACGCACAAGTATTTGACCTTGATGGTTGGATCATTCCAGCAGGCCTAAGCGACGAGCGTAAAGCACGTGCACTTGATTACATCATGTTCGCGACTGATACACAGCGTCTAGCTGACCAAGCACAGTACATCTCTTACGGTCCTGCGCGTAAATCTTCTGCACCACTTGTTGGTAAGCACAAGACATTGGGCATCGACATGGCACCACACATGCCAACTGACCCAAACAACGCAAAGAACACGTTCTTGTATAACTACGAGTTCTGGGCTGATTACCGTGATGACATCGACGCAAAATTCCAAGCGTGGTTGGCTAAGTAAGCCAGAAAGGCGGGGTTAAACCCACCTAATGTTGCACAATTCGGCGGGGGCGATTTAGCCCCCGTCACTCCTTTACTGAAAGACTAAAGATGAGCGATAGCACTGCAAATGGCCTAGTATTGGCCGCTGATGGCACGCCCCTAAAACGAAGCCTCTCGCGCGCCATGCGCCGCCAGAAAATGCGGGCTTTCATGCTGGTTGCGCCATTGTTGATCTTTGTTCTTTTGACATTCATCTACCCAATCGGTGTGATGCTTTCACGTTCGGTTCAAAACGACATCGTTCCGGAAACTTTGCCAGAGACAGTGCGTGTTCTGGGCGCATGGGATGCTTCAAGCGGTGAGCTGCCTGACGAAGCAGTTTATGCAGCCTTCACACGTGACATGTCCGTTGCGATCGCAGCCAAGAAACACACACGCCTAGGTTCGCGCTTGAACTACGAAAAGACCGGTTTTTCTTCTATGTTCCGCCAGTCTGGCCGTAAGATGAAAAAACTTGATCCGGTGGCAGATGCCCCTTTTAAGGACAAGCTGATCAAAATCCACAAAGGTTGGGGTGATGTTGAGACGTGGAAAACGCTTCAGACTTATTCAGGCCTATATACATCGGGTTATTTCCTAAACGCAGTTGATGCGCGCATGACCCCCGAGGGCATGGCGTGGCAGCCTGAAGACAAGCAGATCCTGCTCAAGTTGTTTGGCCGTACATTGGTCATGTCATTGATCATCACAGGTTCCTGTATCCTGCTAGGCTATCCAATCGCGTGGCTTCTAGCGAACGTATCACCGCGCAATGCCAACCTGTTGTTGATCCTTGTTCTTCTGCCATTCTGGACCTCTTTGTTGGTGCGAACATCAGCATGGAAAGTGATGCTGCAACAGAATGGTGTGATCAACGAAGTACTTGTTTGGATCGGGCTGGTACCCGATGGGGATCGGCTGATCCTGATCAACAACGAATTCGGTACGATTGTCGCTATGACGCACATCTTGCTGCCGTTCATGATCTTGCCGATGTACTCCGTGATGCAGACCATACCACCTGTCTACTTGCGCGCTGCTAAATCTATGGGCGCAACGAATTGGACAGCGTTCTGGCGCGTTTACTTCCCACAATCCATCCCTGGAATTGGGGCGGGATCTATCCTCGTGTTCATTCTATCGATTGGCTATTACATCACTCCGGAAATCGTTGGTGGGACCAAAGGTGTCTTCATCTCCAACCGGATCGCATACCACATTTCGTCATCGCTCAACTGGGGTCTGGCTGCTGCACTTGGCACCATTCTACTGATCGTCGTTCTAGCGCTATACTGGGCCTATGATCGGATCGTAGGCATCGACAACGTGAAATTAGGATAAAGACAATGGCTGCACCAACACCGATTTCACGTAAACCACTGTCCTTCGTTCTGCCAACCGCAGGCGGGATCGGCGCGTTCCTTGGATTATTCCTTGGAACGGGCAATGGCTCTGGCCTAATTGGCATGCTTTTGGGCGCGGCTGTTATCGCTGCAATGGCATATGGTTTTATCGTCGATCTCCAAAATGAAAAGCTGGCAAAATGGATTTCGATCATTGGCTTTGGTATCGTCGGTTATATGTTTGGCGGGATTATCCTGACAATCGTGGCCAGCCTTGTCGGCATGTTTTATCACTGGTTGATCTATTGGTTATACGAGGGTCGCTACCGCGCCAAATTGTTACCATACCTCACCGCTGGTCAGGTTCTTTGGCACTATGGTTTCCGTTGCATCGCAGCGCTGATCTTTATTTTCCTGATCACACCAATCCTTGTGATCATCCCACTTAGCTTTAACGCGCAAGACTTCTTTACTTATACGCCAGGCATGTTGCGTCTGGACCCTGATGCGTATTCTTTGAAGCACTATCAGGACTTTTTTACCAACAACGAATGGCAACGTTCCTTGAAAAACTCACTGACCATCGCACCGATTGCAACGGTCATCTCAGTTTCGCTTGGAACCCTTGCTGCGGTGGGCCTATCCCAAAGCCATATGCCGTTCAAAGGCACGATCATGGCGATCCTGATTTCACCAATGATTGTTCCGTTGATCATCTCAGCAACTGGTATGTTTTTCTTTTACTCCCAACTTGGGCAGTTCATGGAAAATTCCTTGGGGATGGATAAGAACTTAGTCGGCTATATCAAGGTTATCTTGGCGCACGCCGTTCTCGGTATTCCATTCGTCATCATCACAGTAACTGCAACGCTAGTTGGCTTTGACCAATCGCTAACACGTGCGGCCGCTAACATGGGTGCAAACCCAATGACCACGTTCTTCCGCATTCAAATGCCACTGATCTTGCCAGGTGTTATCTCTGGTGGCCTATTCGCTTTCATCACATCGTTTGATGAAGTTGTTGTCGTGCTGTTCATTGGATCAGCTGGCCAAAAGACATTGCCATGGCAAATGTTCACCGGCTTGCGCGAGCAGATCAGCCCAACAATCCTAGCGGTCGCAACGATCCTAGTGGTTGTTTCGATCGGCTTGCTGACCGTGGTTGAGTTGTTGCGTCGCCGGTCCGAGCGTTTACGCGGCATGAGCCCTGCATAGGGTTTAGAGGGGGCCACCCCCCCCCGCTGCCATAGGGCAGAGTTCCCCGGAATTTATTTGGTAAGATGAAGCCCCGCGTTTACAATATGTAAGCGCGGGGCTTTTTTTGATTAGCGTAGTTTTTTGAGCAACCCCAAGGATGCATAGCCATCAGGGCGCAGGCTTTTGCTAAGCTGGAACGCACGAACGGCGTTGATCGTTTTGGGACCAATCAGGCCATCAACACCTTCGGTATCAAACCCTTGTGCAGTTAAGCGGCGTTGCATCTCTTGACGCTCCACAAACGTCAGGGCGCGGTCCCATGTAGGCCAACCTGATTTAATCGCAGGAGCGCCCTGTAGGCGATCACTTAGATGCCCGACACCAATCACGTAGGCATCCGCAGTATTATACTTTTCGATAACACTAAAGTTATCAAAAATCAGAAAGGCTGCCCCATCCGCACCTGCCGGCAAAAGCACTGCAGCAGGGCCGTGGTTGGAAACAGAACCATTCACACCCTTCACCCCAAGCTTGCCCCAATCTGAGGGGCGTTTCGTGATGGCGCGATTGGCGAGGGTGTAATCGAAACCGTTAGGGATCGATACTTCAACACCCCAAGGCTGCCCTGTCTTCCATCCAAACTTCCTCAAGTAAGCTGCCGTGGAGGCCAACGCGTCCGTCGGGTCATCCGACCAAATATCACGTTTGCCGTCGCCGGTGAAATCAACCGCATACTCTAAGAAAGATGTCGGAATAAACTGAGTATGGCCCATGGCACCGGCCCAACTACCCGTCATGTTCGCAGGTGTCGTGTCGCCGTTTTGAATGATCTTTAGCGCTGCAATAAGTTGTTCTTCAAAGAACGCACCTCGTCGCCCATCGTAAGCAAGTGTCGCGAGCGATTGGATGACATCATTGTTGCCGCGAAAGCTGCCATAGGCACTTTCCAATCCCCATATTGCGGCAACAACCTCTTTGTCTACACCGTACTTTCGTTCAATCGCGCTCAACGTCTTTTGATGTTTCGCAAGCGCGGCCTTACCGTTCGAAATACGTGTGTCGGAAACTGCGGTTTTCAGATAGTCCCAAATCGTCTTGGTAAATTCAGATTGATTGCGATCACGTTCAATAATGTCTGTATCATAGCGTATGCCAGCCAACGCAGCTTCCAGAACACGCTGATCAAGACCTGCCTCAGCAGCGCGTTTCTTGAAGCCGCGCAGCCAGCGTTTTAGGCCACCATCTGACGCAACTTGGATCGGCGCAACATCGGATTGATTGAGGATCACAAGATCCGTTAAAGGCGTCGATGGTGCTGTTGCTTGAAACGAAACTGTTTGAACCACATCGTTCCCAACAGAACTAAGAGTCGGGCCCATGATACCACCAGCAGAGAGCTGGCTAGAGCTAACAATGCCAACCGCCACAAAAAAGAGACCTTGAATTTTCATAAATACGCCCCGCAAATTTATCGATTGTTTCGAGCCTAGCAACAAACAACCCACTGCGGAAGCAATCAATCCAATGGCTTGCGATCTGCCGCCGATTGTCCACCGGCCTCACGGATAAGGTCAAGATGTTCTCGCAACAACGCGACGCGATGGGGACGGAAACTTTGATCCGTGACATCTAACGTCAGCATCCGATCAAGTCGGAACACCCGCAAATCCTGACGCAAGAGGCACCAGGCCAAAAGGCAATTGCTGAAGTCCATGAAAACAATGCCCAAGGGTTTTGCACTACGCGTCGTCGCTTGCCCACTGTTATCGACATAATCAAACCGCACACATTTCTCATCCCACGTTGCCCCTCGCAAGATGGAGACATCAATGACAGGTGGCGTTGGTTTGCGAAAACGTCGTGCATCCAGAACGGCATGTTTAAGGCGGTGTGCCTGACGTTCAGGAACGCGCGACTGAATTTTTCCAAGGGCGGATTTCGCAGCTTTAGACAACGCGGGATCACCGACAACCATTACGTTTCGAAGACCCAAAACCAGCGCTTCCAATTCGTCGTTTTCAAATCCTAGTGGCGGCAGTGATGCATCCTCAATCAGGGTAAAGCCAAATCCAGCCTCCCCATCGATGACCGCGCCTAAACTGCGGAGTGTATCGATATCACGATAGATCGTGCGCACTGACTTGCCCAAGTCATCAGAGAGCTGGGCAGCCGTTATTGGCGGCGACAAACGCCGCAAACTTTGCATCATTTGGAACAGGCGATGAGTGCGTGACATAATTTTACTATCATAGATCGTACTGACATTAATTGACAACAGAGACCCCTAGATCAAAACCATCTGATAAAGGAATTTCAAATGATCACTCTCGTCGCGTTTCCCGCCATGTTTGGCACCCGCAGTTCAAGTCCGTTTTCGATCAAAGCAGAATACCTGCTAAATATCGCGGGCGTATCTTGGACCAGACGAGATGAAGGCGACCCACGCAAATGGCCAAAGGGCAAGTTGCCCGCCATTGTTATCGATGCCCGCGTTGTTGGTGGGAGCGATGGTATCCAGCAGTACCTGGAGGACCAAGGTCACGATCTACACAAAGGGCTGTCTGAGTTCGACAAAGCCAGCGCACATACGTTTATCCGTATGGCCGAGGAACACATGTACTTTCATTTGGTGCTGGACCGTTGGGGTAATAATGACGTTTGGCCAACCATTCGCGATGCATATTTCGCGACCATTCTCAAACTACCGCGCTTACTTGTAACGCGTGGTTTACGATCCAAACTGATGGCAGGCATGATGGCGCAAGGCCTAGGTCGCCTAACGCCAGCTGAGCGGATGGAACGCTTGGAACATGANCTAATCGCGATTAAAGCAGCTCTGACACAGAGTAACTACCTATTCGGTGAAACACCTTGCGCAGCAGATGCGAGCGTTGCCGCGGTGCTTGCAACGATGCGCGCGACGCCCGTTGAAACGATACTATCGCGGCGCATTACCAGTGATCAGGTGCTGTCTTCTTATATCGATCGCGTCGACGCGGCCCTTGGTTAGGGCCGCGAACGATTCACTTTACGCTTCATCTTGGCGCTTTTGTGTTTGGCTTGCCCCGCTTTGCGGCGTGGTGAGCGACCCGCAGGGGATGAACGTCCACCGCGTGGAACCTCTTTGCCCTCAACTGTCAGCAACTCTAGTGCAACGCCACCAGTGATCGGCGCGGCCTCTGTTAACTTTGCGGTGACCTGTTGACCAATGCGGTAAGTAAGTCCCGTATCTGCACCCATCAACGTTCCGGCTTCGCGATCAAAGTGGAAGTATTCACCACCCAATGAGCGGATTGGGACCAAACCATCGGCACCAGAATCATCAAGCTTGATGAACATCCCGAACTTCGCGATCCCGTTGATGCGGCCAGTGAACTCTTCGCCCATACGCTCGGACAAATAGCTCGCTAAGTAGCGATCTGTCGTATCCCGCTCCGCCATCATAGAACGGCGTTCAGTGTCGGAAATATGGGTCGCTGTTTGCTCTAGCTCGTCCACATCCGCAGGCGTCAAACCATCGTCACCCCAACCATGTGACGTGACCAATGCACGGTGCACGATCAAATCAGAGTAACGGCGAATAGGTGACGTAAAGTGCGCATAACTTTTTAGCGCGAGGCCGAAGTGACCAAAGTTGGTCGGGCTATAATAGGCCTGCGTCATGCAACGCAAAGTCGTCAAGTTGATCAACTCTTCATCATCCGTGCCAGCAGCTTGTGCAAGCAAGCGGTTTAAATGCGACGTCTGCAAAACTTGACCACGGGCAAGGTTTAGGCCTGTCGCACTGGCGGTCTCACGTAGGGCATTCAACTTCTCTGTTGATGGCTCTTCGTGAACGCGGAAAAGTTGCGCAGTTTTCTTAGCGATCAGCGTTTCAGCCGCAGCTACGTTGGCCAGCACCATCAGCTCTTCGATCAACTTGTGCGCGTCTAGACGATCCTTGAAATTCACGGATTGTACAGTTCCGTCATCACCCAAAACAATCTGGCGTTCTGGGAGGTTCAGCTCAAGCGGCTGACGCAATTGGCGGGCCTCAACAAGCGCTGCATAAGCTGCGTAAAGCGGCTTAATAACAGGCTCTAACAGGGCCGCAGTGCGTTCATTCGGGTTGCCATCCATCGCCTCTTGGACTTCTTCATAATGAAGGGACGCAGGTGACCGCATAAGGCCGCGTACGAATTCGTGGCTTAGCTTTTGACCATGGGCATCAAGCTTCATACGCACTGCGATACAAGCGCGCGGAACACCTTCGTGCAAGCTGCACAAGTCGCCAGACAAGCGATCAGGCAACATAGGCACAACGCGGTCAGGGAAATAAGTAGAGTTCCCGCGCTTGCGCGCTTCGCGATCCAGTGCAGAACCCGGCGTCACGTAAGCTGCAACATCAGCGATAGCGACCCATACGATATGGCCACCTTCGTTTTCTGGATCGTCATCAAGGTGCGCATAACATGCATCATCGTGGTCACGCGCATCAGACGGATCAATCGTGACCAACGCCATTTCACGCAGGTCTGTGCGGCCATCCAATTCCATCGGTGTATGCGCGTCGGCCTCGGCCACCACGTCATCAGGGAAATCATCAGGGATGTTGTGCTGGTGAATCGCAATCAGTGACACCGCCTTTGGTGCCGATGGATCGCCAAGGCGTTCAACAATGCGTGCCTGCGGACGGCCCATGCGGCCCTTTGGACCGGACTGTTCTGCTTCAACCAATTCACCGTCTTTGGCACCGTTCATAGAACCCGCGCCAACCAGCCATTCATCGCTTTGGCCTTTGTCGATCGGAACAATACGGCCGCCTTCGGCACCTTTGCGAAAGACACCCAAAACGCGCTGTGGATTTGTACCAACGCGGCGAATCATGCGACCCTCATAGGCGTGTGTATCGCCCTCAACAGCAGTTAGGCGTGCAAGAATTCGATCCCCTTCGCCCAGCGCTGGTTCAGATGCTTTGGTCACCAGCAGAACAACAGGTTCCGCACCAGTGCCGTGCCACTCCATCGGTTTGGCGTACAGATCACCGTCTGTACCCACACCCGTCACTTGCAATACGCTGACAGGGGGCAAACGATCTGGGTCGTTATAGGATTTCTGACGCTTCTCAAGATGCCCTTCGGCTTCGAGTTCTTTGAGCAAGCGTTTCAAGTCGATACGTGCAGCCCCTTTGATCCCAAAGGCCTTCGCGATATCGCGTTTGGCAGTCAGCGTTGGATTGGATGTGATCCAATCAAGAATTTCGGGCTTTGTAGGGATACGGCTCATGGTGCCCGAATAGCACGCTAATGCGCCAACGTCATCGCAAATCGTCTACGGTGTCTATGTCTTGCAATTCATCGATCAAAGCGACCCTTAGCGCACCAAGGCTGGCACGCGTATCATCAAGTGCATGTTCGGTTGACCAACGTACATCTTGGAACAATTTTGGAGACATTGGATTGGATCGCTTCAACCCAACCAACCAAAACCCCCCGTCAGGGGCAGGACCAAAAACGGCATCAGATGTGCCCAACGCTGCAAAAGCGCGCGCAATTTGAACAGGGCCAATGTCCGGAATGTCGGCACCGATTACGCATACTGGCCCAACAGGTATAGCCTGCATAACCCGAGCCATACGGTCCCCCAAATCTCCCTGCCTTTGTGCAATGCGTTCAAAATGCGCAGGCCAAACACGACTAAGCATTCCAGCACGATCAGGCGCGACAGCCAAAACAACGTTCCAACGTGGATCATCAATGCGGCGCAGCAGACGTTTCACCTGATGACGGAACCACCACGCCGAAGCCGTAAGACCAATATCTTTGCCAAGGCGTGTCTTCACTCGCCCAGCGCGCGGTTCTTTGACCATAACAATCAAAGTAGGACGGATCATAAATCCAGTTCCATGTCACGATGCTCGATCTCAGCATCCAAAAAGATCGGACCATAGGCGCGGTATCCAAGTTTCTCATAGAACGGAATCGCGTACATTTGTGCCCCTAACATAGACCTTTTTACGCCTTCTTGAGTTTTGCAAACCTCAATGGTCTTGCGCATCAAAGCAGCACCAAGGCCGGTCCCACGCTGATCTTTAAGCACACAAACGCGCCCGATCTTTGCCGTATCACCTTTGATCAAAACCCGTGCCGTTGCTTTTGGAACACCATCAACTGTCGCCAAAACATGTATCGAAACAGGGTCTAGATCATCGATCTCTTCTTCCTCAGAAACGCCCTGTTCCCCAATAAAAACCGTGCGACGCAAATCACGACAGGCTTCGATGTCGTCGGTTTGATGGATCTCGATGCTCATGCAAAATAGTCCCGCAGGATGCGGCCATAGATCGATTTCAGCTGGTGAATATGCGCGACTTTCACATGCTCATCGACTTGATGCATCGACTGCCCTACCAGTCCGAATTCGACGACAGGGCAATGGTTCTTGATAAACCGCGCATCAGACGTGCCCCCTGTGGTACTTAGCTCTGGAACAATATTGGTTTCCGCTTGAACAGCAACGCTGACCAAGTTCGACAACTCACCCGGAGCGGTTACAAAACTCTCACCTGAAATCTTGATCCTCAGATCAATCTCTACCCCAAACTCTGCGATAATTTTATCCGCCTCACCTTGCAGCCAAGCACTTAGGCTTGCACCGGAATGGGTGTCATTAAAGCGAATATTTGCCGCAGCAGAACAATCCGCGGGAATCACATTGGTCGCTGGATTGCCTGTATCAACGGTGACAATAGCCAACGTAGACGCATCAAAATGATCAGTACCTGTGTCCAGCTCATGCGAGGCCAAACGATCCATTAGGCGCATCATCGCAGGAAGCGGATTGTTTGCACGGTGTGGATAAGCCGCGTGCCCCTGTTTACCCGTGAGCTTAAAGAAGGCTGTCAGCGATCCGCGACGTCCGATCTTAATCATATCGCCCATCTCATTTGGGCACGTTGGCTCACCAACCAAGCAAACGGACATCGCCTCGTTATTGTTATCCATATGCTCCAGCAACGCTGTGGTACCATCGATAGCATCTGCTTCTTCGTCGCCAGTAATGGCAATGATCAGCGCACCATTGGGTGGCGTTTCTTTGACAAAATCAACCGCGGCAGCAGCAAACGCAGCAACGCCGGATTTCATGTCAGTGGTACCGCGCCCATACATGATGCCATCTTTGATTTCCGCACCAAATGGGGGCATGGTCCATGCCGCCTCATCGCCAAGCGGAACCACATCAGTGTGACCATTAAAACCAAAGGTACGCGCGTGCCCTTTTTCACCCCAACGAGCGAACAAATTCCGTATTCCACCGCGGTCTGCCCAGCTGAGTTCAAAGCCCGCATCGCCCAATAGGTTCGCAAGTATGTCTAACGCACCCGCGTCAGCCGGTGTGATGGACGGGCAGCGTACTAAATCTGCTGTGAGTTCGGCGGGATCTATACCAGACATAGTGTTTCCTATGGTTTTCATCAAAGTTGCTTATAGGCATGTGGCGAAAATGGCGCGATGCCAAGTCCCTTCTGACGTAATTCATTAACAAAACGTAAAAACTCCTGCTATGCTAACGACAATAATATGACCCGAGGCAAGGCACTTAGCAGTATAAGCCGTCAATGAACGGCGCTCGTACCAACGATGTACGTTATAAAAGCAAAGGATAACCTGTGGGCTGTTGGCGTGTTTTGTCTCCTAAATTGGGCAGAGGCAAAATGGTAGCAGCATCGGAACTTCCGATCGATACAGGCGCGACGGCCGTTGAAATGGCACAGAATATCTTCGGTAGCGGCGTTGTCGTCACTGGAGCTACATTCTCTGGCGATAACGATTCATCAGGCATCTATACAAATGGCGATACAGTTGCGCCCGGCGTCACTCCCGGTGACACGGGCATAATCTTGTCGACTGGCGATGCAGAGGATTTTACCAATTCCTCCGGCCAATCGAACCAATCCAACGGAACATCCACCAACACGAGTGGCGTTAATAACGACGCGCAACTCAACGCCGCGGCAGGTTCTTCCACGCTTGATGCTGCTATTCTAGACATCGACTTTATACCAACCGGCGACGTCATGATTATGAAGTTTGTTTTCTCGTCTGACGAATACCCAGAATATCAAAATTCCGTTTATCAGGATTTTGTTGGCGTTTGGATTAACGGTACACAGGTCAACATGGCTGTTGGCAACGGTGATACCGATCCCGGCAACATCAATGGCACAAACAACCAAAACCTGTACAACGACAACACCAGCGACCAATTCAACACTGAGATGGATGGCTTTACAGTTACGCTGACGTTGACGATCCCCGTTGTCCATGGCTCGACCAACTCGATCCGCATCGCCATCGCCGACGTTTCGGATAGCAGCTATGACTCGAATCTTTTGATTGCGGGTGACTCTCTGCAAACATCAGTCATCGCGCTTGCAGACAGCACGAATGTCTACCCAAACGGTGCCACCAACCTTGATGTGCTAGCAAATGACACGAACGGCGGCGTGGGAACACTTACGATCACACATCTAAATGGTGTCCCTGTTGTTGTTGGTACGCCTGTCGTTTTGCCGACGGGTCAAACTATCTCTTTGAACGCCGATGGCACGGTGAACATCCTTGGGGATGGGGACAGTGAAAACTTCAACTTCACCTATACCATCGATGACGGCACCAACACGGACATCGGTATCGTCAACGTCAGCTCGATACCAAGTTTCGTAGCAGGTACTTTAATTGCAACTGAATTGGGTCAGCGCAATGTTGAATCGCTCGAATTGGGCGATCTGATCATGACCAAAGATGATGGCCTTCAACCACTGCGCTGGAAAGGTCAGCGCACCGTCGCCGCCGAAGACGACTTTGCACCCATCCGCATTTGCGCCAACACATTCGGTCAACATGATGACTTAATGGTTTCACCCGAACACCGCGTCCTGATCCGCGATAACTTGGCCAAATTGTTGTTCGGTGAACAAGAGGTTTTGGTCTCTGCAAAAGAACTGGTAAATGACCGCTCTGTCACACGATGTGTTGGCGGGGAAGTGACCTATGTCCATCTCATGTTTGATCGACATCAAGTTGTCTATTCGGCAGGCCTTGCCACCGAGAGCTTTTTACTAGGTCCTCAAACGACAAAGGTGTTTGAACGCAAAGTAATTGACGAAATTTGCACTTTGTTTCCAGAGATCGATCCAGAAACCGGACTTGGATACAGTCCAGCAGCACGCCGTGTGCTCAAGCATTTTGAAGCGCAGTTGTTGCGCAAAGTTCAAGACGTGGCGTAACCTAAAATGACTTGGATCGCATCAACAGACCATAAAAGAGGCACGCTTTAGTCCTAATGGGCTCGGCGTTGACCGCCACGATGCACCACTTGTCGAGCTGTCGAGCAATAGCACTATGACACGCGGCACATTGCTGCTTGAAACCCGTATGTCACCGAATGGAAAACCGCAGGTTCTGTTCGGATATGACCGCGCATTTCCGTGGCACCGGTCATTATCGATTCAGGCCATACCGGGGGGTGGTATTACATTGGTGAACAGCGATCACGGCGAGGTCTGCCATGCCACTTTGCGTTGGCGCGGCACGGGTCGTGCCGATGTGGTGCGCATAACCTTTGCTTGGGATACCGATTTAGGATGGGCGCAACTGTCCCTTGAGCGGCCAGAGGAATCAACGGTCACGTCCGTTCCCATTCACAACTTGAAACCAGTCTATATCCAGGATTTGCGCGATGCGATTCTGAAAAAAGGTGACAGGATCTTTGCAAGTGATGCTGTGTTCGTCGCCTTATCTACCAGCGTTGAACCTGTTGGGCCTATGCCAACATTGACCTTAGGAACCCAAATTCAAACACCTACTGGGCACCGCAGTTTGGACACTTTGGAACGTGGTGACGTGGTTTCCACAGACAGTGGCCGTAACGTTCCAGTCTTACAGCGGATCACCCGAACAGTTCCTGCATTGGGCAGTTTTTCACCGATCCGGTTACGCGCGCCCTATTTTGGACTGCGCCAAGATCTGATTACTGCACCAGATCAACGGCTCGTCATCCGTGGCAGTGATGTTGAATATCTGTTTGGCCAAGAGGCCGTGTTGGTCCCCGCACGCCATCTCGTAAACGGATTTGCCGCACGATATGAAACCACTGGGCCGACCATAACATATTCGCACCTTTTACTACCAGATCATGAAGCTCTGCTTGCGGCAGGATCACTGGTAGAAAGTCTCTATATCGGGCGTATTAGACGTAAACCAACTGAGTTGAATGCCAGTCTTTTGGCAAAATATGGTCGGAATGATTTACCTGAACATGGTAAACCTGTATTTCCTATCCTAAGAGCTTTTGAAGCGATAACACTCGTTGATCAACGCGCTGCTTAACATGCTTCCTTAAGGTGCACCAAATGTATAAATTTCTTGCCTCGCTCTTTTGCGCGATCTGTTTTTCTGGGCCGCTCATCGCCCAAAGTCTTTCAATCTCAACCGTCACGCGGCCACCTTTCTCGCTTGTACAGGACGACAAAGACGTTGGTTTCTCCATTGAGCTTTGGGAAGCCATTGCGAAAGACTTAGGAACAGATTTTACAATCAAACGGCATGAGAATTTCTCAGACATGTTACAGGCCGTGCAAAACGGTGAATCTGACGCAGCTGTTGCAAACATCTCAATCACGGCCGCGCGCGAAGCCACAATGGATTTCAGCCACCCCATCTTTTCTTCAGGGTTGCGCACGATGATTCCACTGAACCCAGAAACAAATTTCTCAATCTTTAGAACGATCCTATCTTGGGAAATTCTATTGGCCGTCCTTGGTGCCTTTGCAGTGCTCTTGGCGGTTGGCATGTTGATGTGGCGGTTTGAGCGCGATGAACAAGAATATTTTGACAAACCAGCACGACAAGCTTTCTTTCCTGCGTTCTGGTGGGCACTAAATCTTGTCGTAAATGGCGGCTTTGAATAACGCGCACCGCGCAGTACTATGGGCCGCTTCTTTGGCGTGATCCTTGTTGTCACATCACTGTTTGGCGTGTCGATTTTTGTGGCACAAATCACCGCCGCAATGACAGTCAGCGCAATCGAAAGCTCGGTCGCGTCAGTGAATGACCTGTACGGAAAACGTGTTGGAACAATCGAAGGCAGCACTGCAGCAGCGTTCTTGCAAAACCGTGAACTGAATGGCCATGGCTATAATGATCTAGACACAATGCTGAAGGCCTTTGAAAACGGGAGCTTGGACGCCGTGGTCTTCGACTCTCCGATCCTTGCCTATTATGTTCTGACGGATGGTGCGGCATTCGGCCAACTCGCAGGTCCAACATTCCAACACGAAAGCTATGGAATCGCACTGCCTTCGGACAGCAAATGGATTGAACAAATTAATCAATCGATTTTGAAGTTCCGCGAAGATGGAACCTATGCAGAAATCTACCTGAAATGGTTTGGTGAAAATCCGTAAAGGTTAATCGAAGAACGGCGTCATCTGCGCAATAATAACCGAGTTCTCTTCTAAGGCACGTTGCATCAACTCGCGTTCGCCTTCTTCAATCTCATGACCTTCGGCTTCGCGTTCTTCCAGCGTGCCATAACCTGATACGTCCAATGGGGCAGTATCAGCCTGTTTAAGAATCGCGACGGTTTCACGTACGGCTTCGGCTTCATCCACGCCACTGGCAAAACACATCAGTGCAGCACCAGTCGCCTTCTTAGGAAGACCGTCGCCCTCTTTGCGGCCGATCTCGACCAAGAGTGTGTAAACTTTTTGCTTTGACCCAGCCATTGTGCCGATCCTTAGTTGTGTCGTTTTGGACTAACGCATTTATTGCGCAGCGCCCACAAAAAAGGGAAGAGGTATATCACCCCTTCCCCTCTGTAGAATTGAGTGCAGTACTTAGTCGCGCAGCAACTCGTTAATCGATGTTTTCGAACGTGTCTTTGCATCCACCTTCTTAACGATCACGGCGCAATACAAGTGCACACCGTTTTTGGACGGCATGGAACCCGCAACAACAACAGAACCTGCTGGAACTTCACCGTAGAACACTTCGCCTGTATCACGATCGAGAATCTTTGTGGATTGACCGATAAATACGCCCATGCCCAAAACGGAACCTTCGCGCACAATGCAACCTTCAACAACTTCTGAACGCGCGCCAATAAAACAGTTATCTTCGATGATTGTTGGGCCCGCTTGCATTGGCTCGAGAACACCACCGATGCCAACGCCGCCGGAAAGGTGCACGTTTTTACCGATTTGTGCGCATGAACCAACAGTCGCCCATGTATCAACCATTGTGCCTTCGTCGACATACGCGCCAAGGTTCACGAAGGATGGCATCAAAACAACGCCCGGTGCGATGAACGCAGATTTGCGAACAACACAATTTGGAACGGCGCGGAAACCGGCGCTCTTCCACTCAGATTCGCCCCAATCTTTGAACTTGGAATCAACCTTGTCCCACCAGCCGCTGCCCTGTGGGCCGCCGTCTTGCATTTCCATATCTTTGATGCGGAAACCCAAAAGAACTGCTTTCTTTGCCCACTGATTTACGTGCCAATCGCCATTGTCCTGACGCTCTGCAACGCGCAGTTTGCCGCTGTCTAGGGCAGCAAGCGTATCTTCAATTGCGTCACGCTGTTCGCCAGTTGTGGCAGGTGAAATGGTATCGCGTGCATCCCATGCGGATTCGATCGCGGCTTCAAGCTGTGCATTTGACATGTCAGTTCCTCTGAAAATAAGTTGCCGCGCTTAGACAACAATACTGTGAACAGTGCAATCATATCTGGGCAACTGAGTTCTTGCACGGTACCTCTATCGCAAACAGGAATTTTAAGGATAAAAATTATGAGCAAAGACCAAGCCAAGCCATTTCGCGATGCACACACTGACCGCGCTGCCGCGCAAGACGCGCCAGATACGCCACAAACACGGGCACCCGCCTACAAACTGGCCTTTGCAGATGACGAATTCATGTGCCGTGATGAATTGCGCCCAGTGCGCCTACAACTTGAATTGCTCAAGCCAGAATTGATGCTGGATGAAGCAGGCATCAACAGCACAATCGTTTTGTTTGGTGGTGCACGCATTCCAGAGCCAGCGAAAAAGGAAACGGCGCGGACCAAAACGCTGGCTGACCTGTCGTCTTTTTATGACGAAGCGCGCGAGTTTTCACGTCTGATGACGCTGAAGTCTAAGGAAAGTGATGGAAAAGAAAACGTCATCGTTACCGGTGGTGGGCCAGGTGTGATGGAGGCGGGTAACCGCGGTGCAATCGATGCGAACGGCGCATCAATCGGGCTGAACATCGTTCTGCCGTTCGAGCAGGCACCAAACGAATACGTCACGCCTGAACTTTGCTTTAACTTCCACTACTTTGCGATCCGCAAGATGCACTTCTTGATGCGCGCACGCGCAATCTGCGTATTCCCCGGCGGCTTTGGCACGCTCGACGAAATGTTTGAGGCACTGACCCTTATTCAAACGGGTCGTATGCAACGCGTACCATTTTTACTGTTCGGCAAAGCCTTCTGGGAAGGTATCATCAACTGGGATGTGCTCGCGGATGCAGGCACGATCTCTGATGAGGATTTGGATCTGTTCCGCTTTGTCGACACAGCTGCAGAAGCAATGGATTTGATCGAGAATTGGGAAACCAGCTCACGTCGCGAGGAAGTCCCCGGCCGCTAAACTTATCCCACACTCAATTCTTCGCTTAGGCAGCAATTTCGGCCGGCAAAGTGCAAACTTCAACGTGGTGCGGTAGTGTTTCAAGCACATCGCCTGCGTTTGTTTCGCGGATGCCATAGCCGTAACCTGCCAGGCGGTGCTTCCACTCGCGTTTTGACAGTGCTTTTGTACGTTCACCGATAACAAGTTCGATAATCTTCGCTGTAGCGAATTGGTCTTGGTTTGAAAGAATGGACATTGAAGCCTCCTGTTGTCTCTACAGGGATCAATATTGTTTCCACAAGCGGCACCAATCGTACAGAATTGAGGTCATTAAGGGGCGCAACTCGAACAATGAGGCAAGTGCGCCACATTGTTTCGATTTTAGAAACAGTTGTTACGATTCTAAACCGGCCTCTTCCGCTATCTGCTTGCGCGACTTACGTTCGCGTTGTGTCTCAGACTTAAGTTGACCACAGGCTGCGAAAATATCCTCTCCGCGCGGTGTGCGAATTGGGCTGGCATACCCAGCATTGTGGATAATATCTGCAAAACGGTGAATGCGGTTATTTGAAGAACGTTTGTAAGGTGCGCCGGGCCATTCGTTGAACGGGATCAAATTGATCTTCGCCGGAATGCCCTCAATCAATTTCACCAAACGGTGCGCATCTTCGATGCTGTCATTCACACCGTCCAGCATCACGTATTCGAATGTAATACGCTCGGAATTGGAAACCTTCGGATAGGCACGCAATGCTTCCAACAATGTTTCAATGTTCCAACGTTTGTTGATCGGCACCAAATTATCGCGCACTTCGTCTGTCGTCGCGTGGAAGGATACGGCCAACAAGCAACCAATTTCTTCTGCGGTACGCGCAATCTCTGGAACAACGCCCGAGGTCGACAATGTAATACGCCGGCGCGACAACTGGATCCCTTCAGGGTCCATCGCGATCTTCATCGCGTCACGCACGTTCTCAAAATTATACAGTGGCTCACCCATACCCATCAGAACGATGTTGGACAATTTGCGCGCCTCATAAGTACGGGTGCCATGCTCTGGCCACTCGTCCAAATCATCACGCGCCAACATAACTTGGCCAATGATTTCGCCTGCCGTCAGGTTACGCACCAACTTCTGTGTACCCGTGTGACAGAATGAGCAGGTCAGCGTACAACCAACTTGGCTCGAGATACACAGCGTGCCGCGATCAGCTTCGGGGATGTAAACCACCTCCACTTCATGACCACCTGCGATACGGACAAGATACTTACGTGTTCCATCCGTGCTGACTTGCTTGTTCACAACTTCAGGGACAGCAATAACAAACTTCTCTGCCAACTCGGCGCGGAAATCTTTGGACAGGTTTGTCATCTCAGCAAAGTCGCGTACGCCCCACTGATAGATCCACTGCCAAATCTGACCAACACGCATCTTGGCCTGCTTTTCCTTTGTCCCGTGTTCGATCAACAGCTCGCGCATCGCATCGCGTGAAAGTCCTACCAAATTGATAGGGCCATCCGGCATCTTGCGAGGGATCGTAATCAGGTCTTGGGTAATCGGCGCGCTGGGAGCAGACATGGTGTTCATCCAATATGAGTTAGATGCCGCTCTATATAGGAATGTCGGCCAGTATCAAAAGGTTTCGACAGCGCATGAAAAAACGCGACACCCGGGAAGAGCCGCGTTTAACTGTCAAAAGCTGCGCATTAACCGCCGCAGCGTTTTGCTGCATCCTCAACTGCGGCTGTAAAACCAAGCAGCGAAAACGTATCTTTGGTCACTGTGCCACGACCAGAAACACCGGTAACGATGGCGTTTGCACCGCGCTTCATCGCTGTCACCATTTTGGCGTCATCTGATGCGCTTGCAGGCCAGGCCCACTCACCTTCAGTGAACATTTCAAATTCATTGCCACTGATATTCACGTTGACTGTGCTACCACTTGCGAATGGATATCCGCCAGTAAACGCGATTTGTCCTTTGGCACCTTCGCTTGGGCGATAAAACACCATCAGCAAAATCTGGCTCCGCGTGGCGGCGACGACCCGCCCATCACGTGAATTTACGGTCTCTTCAGGTGCAGATACGCTCCAGCACTCTGTTGGGTTGTCTTCAACGAAAACGCTCCACTTGGTCTTTTGTGCGACACGATTTGTGCTTTGGCTTTGCGCCATGGCACCTGATGCGACCAGCGAACCTACGCAAAGTAGTGCAGCAAAAGTTGTTTTAATTCCCATCTGTCCAGCCTCCAGACTGTCCTAAACCTCAATTTTCAGATCGCTGCCCGTGGTTCTTTTTGCGACCACACTCTTGTCAGCGTCCGTATTCTTCTCGACAAGAAGCACATTAGCGCGAAACTAGCGAGTTGCGAAAGCCTGATTGGCAGGTTTTCGCGCAGTTGTGAGGGAAATTATGACAAATTCAGCACCAATGACCGAAATTTGGCGCGGTCCATTCCTTGAAAGCGTCCATTCTGGGCATGCCGTGGTCTGCGATGACACTGGGCAAATCGTTCACGCGTGGGGTGATCCGGACGCAGTTGTGCTCCCACGGTCCTCCTCAAAGATGATCCAAGCACTGCCATTGATCCGTTCAGGTGCTGCCGACGCACATCGGTTAACCACCCAACAGCTCGCCCTATCTTGCGCCTCTCACCAAGGGGCTGCCATCCACACAAACCCCGTTTCCAAATGGCTGGAACAGCTGGGGTTCAGCGATGATGACTTCCGCTGCGGTCCACAAGCACCCAGCGACAAAGATACACGCGAGGGGCTGATCCGCGCGCATGAAACGCCCTGCCAAATGCACAACAACTGCTCTGGCAAACACACTGGATTCCTGACGCTCACCAAACATCTAAAAGCGGGGCCAGAATACATCGACCCGACCCACCCAGTTCAAGTCGCTTGCCTAGAGGCATTCGAAGAAACCACACAGCTCAACAGCCCCGGCTACGGTATCGATGGCTGTGGCGCGCCGAACTACGCAACCACTGTTCACGGCATGGCACGCGCAATGGCAACATTTGCAGCCGCACCAGCAGACAGCGCCGAAGAACGCTTGCGATCGGCGATGATGCTGCACCCAGAATTGGTCGCGGGTGAAGGACGGGCTTGTACCAACCTGATGCGCGCAATGGGGGGCAAGGTCGCTGTCAAAACAGGAGCTGAGGCATTCTTTATCGCCATCATTCCGGAATTGAAAATGGGCGTTGCGCTCAAGATCACCGACGGAACAACCCGCGCGGCAGAATGCGCTATCGCTGCAATCCTCGTGAAGCTTGGTGTGCTTGATGCAGAACACCCCGAAACGATGAAGTACCTCAACGCGCCCATCCGCAACTGGGTCGGCACGCGCACTGGCATGCAACGCGCCGCACCTCAGTTAATCTAGCGCACAGCTTCATCTTACCGGATAAACTCTGGGGTTTGGGGCAAAGCCCCATTCAAAAATCAATTCAGCGCGGCGAATTCGTCGCGCGAATACCCCTGAATGTACAATAACGCAGTGAGATCGCCGTAATTGATGCGCACATCACACTCGGCAGCGACACTTGGCTTGGCGTGCAGCGCAACACCAGTACCAGCACGGTGCAACATGCCAAGGTCGTTGGCACCATCACCCACCGCCATCACCTCATCCTCACCAATACCCAAACGCGCAGTGATTTGTTCAAGCGCGTCCACCTTGGCCTGCTTACCAAGGATCGGCATACCCACCTCACCTGTCAAAACACCGTCTTCAACGATCAAGGTGTTGGCGCGGTTCTCATCAAAACCAAGCTTGGCCGCCACCGATTGTGTGAAAGCAGTAAATCCACCAGATACTAAAGCGGCGTGACCGCCATCAGCCTTCATCGTGGCCAGCAATGTCGCACCACCGGGCATCAGGGTAATGCGGGTGTCTAGTACCGTCTGGATCACATCGGCACTTAGATCTTTGAGCAATCCCACGCGTTCGCGCAACGCACCATCAAAACCCAATTCACCGTTCATGGCGCGCGCAGTGATATCTTTCACACGCTCGCCCACACCGGCCTCATCGGCCAGTTCATCAATGCACTCTTGCTCGATCATCGTGCTGTCCATATCGGCCAGCAACATCTTCTTGCGACGCCCCACAACAGGCTGAACGATCAAATCGACAGACATCTTTTGCAGATCCGCCCAAACGTCCCAGCGATTGGCTGGAATGTCAGCCAATGCAAACTCTGCCGCTTCGTCCGGTGCCAACCAAATAGCATCGCCACCACCCCATGCATTGCGAAGTGATTCCACCAAAGCAGGTTCAAGGTTCGGATTCTGTGGAGAGGTGAGTAAAGTGCAAATATACATAGCAAAGTTTCCGATCGGCGTCATTGATGTCGCAAAAAGCTGACAAGGCGGCGTTCTAACGGCGTTTTCACTGTTGTGCCAGTCCGCATCCCCGACTATTGCCGCAGGTGGGACACCCTTCCCCAACGAAGGGCAATTATCTGTAAGGATAGCATCAATGACTACTCAGCAACCAGCCACGCGGCCGGCAAATCCGCGTTTTTCATCTGGCCCATGCGCCAAACCCCCAACACACACTCTTGAAGCGCTAAACGATGCACCACTTGGTCGCTCACACCGCGCTGCTGTCGGCAAAGCGAAACTTGCTGCCGCAATCGAAGAGACGCGCGACATTCTTGGCATCCCTGCTGATTACAAAATCGGCATCGTTCCGGCCTCTGACACTGGCGCCTTTGAAATGGCGATGTGGTCCTTGTTGGGTGAACGCCCTGCACAAATGGTTGCATGGGAATCTTTCGGCGCTGGTTGGGTCACTGATGTGGTCAAGCAACTGAAAATCGAACATTCCGTTCACACCGCCGACTACGGCGAGATCGTGGACATGTCTGCTCTTAACTATGACAACGATGTTTGCTTTACTTGGAACGGCACCACCTCTGGCGTTCGTATGGCAAATGGCGATGTGATCCCTGCGGACCGTGATGGCCTAATATTGTGCGATGCGACATCTGCGGCCTTCGCGATGGACCTGCCATGGGACAAGTTGGACGTTACAACATTCTCTTGGCAAAAAGTTTTGGGCGGCGAAGCGGCCCACGGCATGCTGATCCTTTCCCCACGTGCAGTTGCGCGTCTGGAAAGCTACACACCAGCATGGCCAATGCCAAAAATCTTCCGCCTGACCAAAGGTGGGAAATTGATCGATGGAATCTTTAAAGGTGAAACCATCAACACCCCTTCTATGTTGGCTGTTGAAGATTACCTATTTGCCCTTGATTGGGCCCGTTCAGTCGGCGGCCTTCAAGGTTTGATTGCACGTGCGGATGCAAACACAGCCGCCGTAACAGATTTCGTTGCAGCCAACGATTGGGTTGATTTCCTTGCGACTGATCCTGCGACACGTTCAAACACATCCGTTTGCGTGAAGTTCACAGATGCCCGCATTACTGACGGTCCAAAGTTTGCAAAAGCGATTGCAAAACGTTTGGCTGACGAAAATGTGGCGCTCGACGTTGGTGCATATCGCGACGCGCCAGCTGGCTTGCGCATTTGGTGTGGTGGGACGGTTGAAACGTCTGACATCTCAGCGATGTTGCCATGGCTCGCTTGGGCTTTCGAATCCGAAATCGCGTCCGCTTAAGCATCGGTTTCAAACACCGACGCAATACCGACGTTATACCGACATAAAACATACATTAGAATTGGAGCCCATCATGGCACCTAAAGTACTCATCTCTGACAAGCTTAGCGAAGCAGCTGTTCAAATTTTCCGTGACCGCGGCATCGACGTAGATTTCCAACCTGACCTTGGAAAAGATAAGGAAGCCTTGGCGGCAATCATCGGCAACTACGATGGTTTGGCCATCCGTTCCGCGACCCGCGTGACTGATGCGATCCTTGCGAATGCAACGAACCTAAAGGTCATTGCGCGCGCTGGTATCGGTACTGATAACATCGACAAAGAAGCCGCTTCTAAAAAGGGTGTGATCGTCATGAACACGCCTTTTGGCAATATGATCACAACAGCAGAACACGCCATTGCGATGATGTTTGCAGTGGCACGTCAGATCCCAGAAGCCAGCGAATCCACACACGCCGGCAAATGGGAAAAGTCCAAATTTATGGGCGTTGAACTGACTGGCAAAACCCTTGGCGTCATCGGCGCAGGTAACATCGGTGGCATCGTTTGCGACCGCGCCCGTGGTTTGAAAATGAAGGTTGTGGCATACGATCCCTTCCTTGGCGAAGAAAAAGCCGAGAAGATGGGCGTTGAAAAAGTTGAGCTAGACGAACTACTTAAGCGCGCTGACTTTATCACGTTGCACGTACCCTTCACCAAGCAAACAGCCAACATTCTAAGCCGTGAAAACCTGGCTAAGACCAAAAAAGGCGTTCGCATCATCAACTGTGCCCGTGGTGGTTTGGTCGACGAAGAAGCCTTGGCCGAAGCGCTGAAATCTGGCCACGTTGCTGGTGCAGCCTTTGACGTGTTCGCAAACGAGCCTGCCAAAGAAAACGCATTGTTCAACTTGCCAAACGTTGTTTGCACCCCTCACCTTGGTGCGGCGACGACTGAGGCCCAAGAAAACGTAGCGCTTCAAGTGGCGGAACAAATGTCAGATTACCTTCTGACAGGTGCCGTAACCAACGCGCTGAACATGCCATCTGTGACCGCCGAAGAAGCCAAAGTTATGGGCCCATGGCTTGAGCTGGCCAGCCACCTTGGCTCTTTCACAGGCCAGATGACAGACGAGCCAATCAAAGCCATCAACATTCTTTATGACGGTGCGGTTTCTGAAATGAACCTAGACGCGCTGAACTGCGGCGTTGTTGCGGGTATCATGAAAAAAGCCAACCCAGATGTGAACATGGTCAGCGCACCATTGATCGCAAAAGAGCGCGGCATCCAGATCAGCACAACCAACCAAGATAAGTCCGGCGCATTTGACGGATACATCAAAGTGACTGTTGTAACAGACAAGCGTGAGCGTTCTGTTGCCGGTACTGTGTTCAGCGATGGTAAGCCACGTTTCATTCAGATCAAAGGCATCAACGTTGACGCCGAAATCGGTGCAAACATGTTGTACACTACGAACGAAGACGTTCCGGGTATAATTGGTTTGCTGGGCAACACTATGGGCGAAAACGGCGTTAACATCGCTAACTTTACCCTGGGTCGTAGCGAAGTTGGCGGCGAAGCGATTGCCCTTCTTTACATCGATCATCCGGTGAAACAGGACGTTATCGATGCGTTGGACGCGACGAAATTGTTCAAGCAAGTGAAGCCACTGGCTTTTGACGTAGCCTAAGGCGACAAAATATTTAACAATGCAGACGCCGCTCCAATTGTTGGAGCGGCGTTTTGCGTGAGGCGACTGAACGATGACATCGGCAACAAAAACATCTGGCTCAATCTATGCGATTGGGGACATCCACGGGCAATTGGCAGAACTGCACCGCGTATTAGATTTGATTGAGAAAGATGGCGGCAAGGAAGCACAAATTGTATTCTTAGGTGACTACACCGATCGCGGGCCAGACAGCCGCGGTGTGATTGACCTGCTGATCGAGGGCAAAAACACGGGCCGCAATTGGACCTTTATCAAAGGCAACCACGACCACATGTTTGAATTGTTCATGCAAAGCCCGCCACAGCACGATCCACAGATCATCACTGAATTGTATTGGCTTCACCCGCGTCTAGGCGGCGATACAACACTTGCATCATACGGTGTCATGTCGACAGGCCGTACCCGCCTCATGGACACCCATGCCGAAGCTCTAGCCGCAATACCTCAAGCCCATGTAGATTTCCTAAAAAAGTTATCGTTGTCCTATACGCATGAAGACCTGTTCTTCTGTCACGCAGGTGTGCGTCCAGAAGTGCCACTAGATCAACAAAGCTTGGAAGATCTAATTTGGATCCGTAAGGGGTTTCACGAATACACAGCCGCCCATCCAAAAATGATCATCCACGGCCACACCATTGTCGAAGAAGCCACCCATTACGGAAACCGCATCAATCTGGATACTGGTGCAGGTAAGTTCAAACCGTTAACGACAGCCGTGTTCGAAGGTGGCAAGGCGTGGACTTTAACCAACACGGGTCGCAAAGAACTAACGCCTGCTTAGAAAAAGCGATCAACCAGCGTTAGACCAAAGGCACCTATCCCAACGGAACAAACCGCCGTAAGGATAATCCAACGCCAAAACGTTGGGCGATTTGGGGTGTCGAGTTGACCCTGTTGGATCAACAGACCTTCGACCAATGCCGGCAGGCGCGGGCCAAAGCGCGCCAGAACGCGCGCGGTTTTCCCTAGATCAGATAGGACAGCCTTCGGCCCAATGGACTTCGTGATGTAATCGGTCACGATTGGGCTGGCGACTTCCCAGATGTTGATTTGCGGGTTCAAACTACGGGCGACGCCTTCGACCACAACCATGGTGCGCTGCAGCAAAATCAACTCGGTCCGTGTTTCCATGCCAAAGCGTTCTGTTACCTCAAACAGATAGCTGAACAAACGACCCATAGACATCTGGGATGCATCCATCCCAAAAATGGGTTCGCCAACAGCGCGCAGTGCGCGTGCAAATTCATCAACATCTTTGTCAGCAGGAACATAGCCCGCTTCAAAATGGACCTGCGCGACCCGCTTGTAATCCTTGCGAATGAAGCCGTACAAAATCTCGGCGTAAACGCGGCGGGTGTATTCATCGATATGGCCCATGATCCCAAAATCATAGGCGATGATGTCACCGTTTGGAGCAACCTTTAGATTGCCTTGGTGCATGTCAGCATGAAAATAGCCGTCACGCAGCGCATGGCTTAAAAACAATTGCAAAACGCGATCACCAAGCAAAGCGCGGTTGTGACCCGCCGCATCAATTGCATCGTTGTCGCCCATTGGAGCGCCGTCTGCCCAACCCAAAGTCATCACGCGTCGTGCTGAAAATTCCCACTTAATTTTGGGAAGCTGAAAACCTTCATCATTCTCAGTGTTAGCCGCAAATTCAGAAGCTGCAGAACTTTCTAAGCGCAGATCAAGTTCACCCTGAACCACACCATCAAAATGTTCGATCACTTCGATGGGCCTTAGGCGGCGCGCGCCAGGTGCACAAATTTCCATAATCCGTGCAGCAAGGTAGAACGCATCAACGTCTTTGCCAAATGCCCGCTCAATTCCGGGACGCAACACCTTGACCGCAACATCTTCACCAGTTGCGGCAACACGTGCCCGGTGAACCTGCGCGATAGAAGCCGCAGCGACGGGTTCGCTAAACTCTGAAAAAATCTGATCAACAGGCTGGCCCAATTCCCGTTCGACCTCAGCCTTAGCTTCCTCGATTGAGAATGGCGGTAGTTTGTCTTGAAGCACACGCAGTTGAACCGCCAACTCAGCGCCAACAACATCAGGACGCGTTGAAAGAACTTGCCCCAATTTAATATATGCAGGACCCAGTGCCGTCAGTGCACGCGTCGCTGGCGGCATGTCAGGGTCACCTTTGTAGCCCAACCACATGAAAGGCTTGCCCAGCGCCTTGGCAACGAACCGCAGAGAACGCGGCGCTTCAAACGCATCCAGAACGACATTCATCGCGCCTGTTCGTTCAAGTGTTGCGCCTGTGCGGATCAGTCGCCAGATATTGTGTGGGCCGCGCATATTAGATTTTCCATCCTGAATGCAGTGCTGCAATTCCCATAGTCATATTGCGGTACTTCGCATTTGCGAAACCAGCGACGCGCAACATTTCCAGAAATGTTTCTTGATCTGGAAAGTTACGAATTGATTCGACCAAATACTGATAGCTTTCACTATCGTTGGCGATCATTTTTCCCATCTTGGGGATCACATTGAATGAATACAGATCATAAGCTTTTTGCATTGCTGCATTCGGCAGTTGGCTGAATTCCAAAACCATCAAACGACCACCCGGGCGCAGCACTCGATACGCTTCGTTCAGCGCATCCTGTGGGCGGGTCACGTTACGAATGCCAAAGCTGATTGTATACACATCAAAACTGTTGTCCTCAAACGGTAATGCCATCGCATCGCCCACAACCCAATCAAGGTTGTCTTGCATNCTTTCGGCCTCGGCCCGTTTGCGTCCCTCGATCAACATAGGTTCTGTCAGATCGAGAACTGTCGCATGACCGCTTCCAGCACGCTCTAGAAATTTGAACGACACATCACCGGTACCACCAGCAACATCCAATAGCTTTTGACCACTGCGCGGGGCCAACCAATCCATCATCGCATTTTTCCAAATGCGGTGGATGCCCATGCTCATGACGTCGTTCATAATGTCATAATTACTAGCAACAGAGTTGAACACGCCCTGTACGCGACCAGCTTTTTCGCCTTCGGGTACGGTTTCAAAGCCGAAATGTGTGGTATTTGCGCTATCTTGAGTCATAGGTCTTGTCGTCCTTACAATATGCGCTTGTTATAAGGGGCTGGGGGCTACGCACAATACACCCCTTTGTCACAGTCATCGACCTGCGCCATTAACAAAAGTGAGCATCCAATGCCCGAACTTCCAGAGGTTGAGACAGTCCGGCGCGGTTTAACACCAGCTATGGAAGGACAGGTTATCGTTCAGGCGGATGTAAACCGTCCTGATCTACGCTGGCCATTTCCTGACAATATGTCAGAACGCCTGACTGGTAAGACCGTTTTGAGGCTGCGCAGACGTTCGAAATACGTACTGGCAGACCTGAACAGTGGTGAAACATTGCTAATCCACTTGGGCATGTCCGGCCGTATGCTGATTTCTGGTGATCCATTGGGGCAATTTGTGCACGAACACCCAGCACCCGAAAAACACGATCACGTGGTCTTTCACATGAGCAACGGATCACGCGTGACTTTTAACGATCCACGTCGCTTCGGCGCGATGGATTTATTGGACACTGCAACCGCTGAAAAACACAAATTGCTGGCAGCGCTGGGCCCTGAACCCCTTGGGAACGATTTTAACGACTCAGTCTTAATCACAGCCTTCAAAAACAAGAAATCACCGGTCAAATCTGCACTCCTGGATCAGGGAATCGTCTGCGGCTTAGGCAACATATACGTCTGTGAAGCGCTTTTTCGCGCAGGCATCTCGCCCACACGGCTTGCAAAAGACCTAATAAAACCACGGGTCAGATCGCTGGTTCCAATCATCCGTGATGTCTTATCTGAAGCGATTGAAGCAGGCGGGTCCTCCCTGAAAGATTTCCGCCAAGCGGATGGAGAGCTTGGATATTTTCAGCATTCTTTTGACGTTTATGGGCGCGAGGGCGAACCGTGCCGCACAGAAGGTTGCACAAATGCAATTGAACGGATTGTTCAGTCTGGTAGATCATCGTTCCATTGCCCCACTTGCCAAACTTAGCTTGAAACGAACTTCAGCCGTGGTACTAAATCAGTTCTGACTGGTAAAACGAAAGAACCTAAATGGCATATGAAACCATCATTGTTGATGTTGAGAACCACGTCGCACTTATCACGCTAAACCGCCCTGATGCGCTAAATGCTTTGAACGCGCAGTTGTTGGGAGAATTGGCCGATGCGATGACCGCCTGCCAAGCGAACGACAAGGTGCGTTGCATTGTGCTGACAGGTTCCGAAAAGGCGTTTGCCGCTGGTGCCGACATCGCAATGATGCGCGAAATGACATTTGTCGAAGCGTTTACCACGGACCTATTTACTCCAGAGACCGATCAAATTTTGCGTGTGCGCAAGCCAATTATCGCGGCCGTATCCGGATATGCATTGGGCGGTGGTGCTGAATTGGCAATGATGTGCGATTTCATTATCTGCTCTGAGACTGCCAAATTCGGCCAGCCCGAAATCAACCTGGGTGTCATGGCTGGCATTGGCGGCACACAACGTTTGACTCGTTTTGTTGGCAAATCCAAAGCAATGGATATGAACCTAACTGGGCGCTTCATGGATGCGGACGAAGCAGAACGTAGCGGTTTAGTTAGCCGTGTTGTTCCAGTTAAGCGTTTGATCGAAGAAGCGCTGGGCGCAGCTCAAAAAATCTCAGAAAAATCGATTCTTTCGACTATGGCAGTTAAGGAATCGGTAAATCGCTCCTATGAGGTTTCCCTAAACGAGGGGCTGTTGTTTGAGCGCCGCGTTTTCCACGCACTTTTCGCGACCGAGGATCAATCTGAAGGCATGTCAGCATTCCTAGAAAAACGCGAAGCACAGTTCCGCGACAAGTAAAGCCAATCATTGATTGACTCATAGCCCCTTCAGGCCTAAGTACGCGACTTCACCGCAGCTTTTAGCTGTAAAACTACCGCACCGAACATGAAACGGGACGAGATAATATGGCAAATACGCCTCAAGCCAAGAAACGCGCACGTCAAAACGAACGTCGTGCTGCTATAAACAAAGCGCGTCGCTCGCGCATCAAAACATTCCTGCGTGCTGTCGAAGAAGCCATCGAATCTGGTGACAAAGAAGCATCAACTGCAGCACTTCGTGCAGCACAGCCTGAGCTGATGCGCGGTGTGACCAAAGGTATTTTCCACAAGAACACAGTGTCGCGTAAAATTTCGCGCCTGTCTGCACGTGTTAAAGCAATCGCTTAAACCGCTCAGAATTATTGTGAAAAAGGCATCGCTTACGGCGGTGCCTTTTTTCGTTTTTAGTGCCCAAAAAACGGCCCATTCGATTCTTTTTGTGGAATCACTGAGTCAACAATGAAGTTCTGTTGCCGCACCACTCTCGAACTTGTTACCACTGTCTCAAGCGATTCACTTCGCCCACTGGGGGATAGTTCAAACCCAACAGTTTCTGGGACGAAACCGTTGGGCTGAAAGTTGAAAAAACGCCATGCGTTGATTCTATTTCTGCTTAGCATTGCTGAGGCAATGTGAGCCTGTCTGATATATTGGTCTACGGAACGGGATGAAATTTAGTTAGATATCACTGCCGTGATTTTGCTAGGTACAAACCCTATCTGTCAAAAACCAAACGAGAGGAGCTGTTTTCTATTGGGAACAGAGCCAATTCTCTCGCCCATTGGCTAAGTGAATTGTAAAAATGCTGAATGCGAAAAGTCGCGCGTTTGGTAAAAATACAAGAATGAATGGTACGCGGAATATGACACAACAAGAGTGGGAACAACTGAACCAACAGTTGCTCAAAAAAATCGGTCAGAACAACTTCAAGACATGGATCGAACCTCTTAAGTTTCGTGACTTGCAAAATGGTATTGCAACCTTCCACGTCCCAACCAACTTTCTTGGAAACTACGTAAGCCAAAATTTTTCTGACGCGATTCTGCACGAGTTACGTACAGTTGACCCATCTGTTTGCCGTCTAAGCTTTGCCGTCCCAACGTGCACTTCAACATCACGTTCAAGTGCTCCAACCGCGACTGCACCAGCTGTGAAGGTTGCAGCTCCTCGCCCAACTTTAAACACCGCACCACTTGATAAGCGTTTTACGTTCGACAGCTTTGTGGTTGGTAAACCAAACGAATTGGCCCACGCAGCTGCAAAACGCGTTGCTGAGGGTGGCCCAGTTACGTTCAACCCCCTGTTCCTTTATGGTGGCGTTGGGCTTGGTAAAACACACCTGATGCATGCGATCGCTTGGGAATTGCAAACCAGCCGCCCGGACCTAAACGTTTTGTATCTCTCAGCCGAACAATTCATGTATCGCTTTGTGCAAGCCTTGCGTGATCGCAAGATGATGGATTTCAAAGAAATCTTTCGTTCCGTTGATGTTCTGATGGTAGACGACGTTCAATTCATTGCGGGCAAAGACAGCACACAAGAAGAGTTCTTCCACACGTTCAACGCACTTGTTGACCAAAACAAACAGATCATCATCTCAGCTGACCGTGCACCAGGCGAGATCAAGGATCTTGAAGATCGTGTTAAGTCACGTCTGCAATGTGGTTTGGTCGTCGATCTGCACCCAACAGACTACGAACTGCGTCTTGGCATCATGCAAAGCAAGGTAGAGATGCAACAAGCCAACTATCCGGGCCTGAAAGTGGAAGATGGCGTGCTCGAGTTTCTTGCGCACCGCATTTCAACTAACGTTCGTGTTCTTGAAGGCGCGTTGACCCGTCTATTTGCATTTGCATCGCTTGTTGGCCGCGAAATCAACATGGAACTAACCCAAGATTGCTTGGCCGATGTTCTGCGCGCATCTGAGCGTAAGATCACAGTCGAAGAAATTCAGCGCAAAGTGTCCGATCACTTCAATATTCGCCTCAGCGATATGATTGGCCCAAAACGTTTGCGCAGCTATGCACGCCCACGTCAGGTTGCAATGTATCTTTGTAAGAAGATGACCAGCCGGTCGTTGCCAGAAATCGGACGTCGTTTTGGTGGTCGTGATCACACAACAGTCATGCACGGTGTTCGCCGTATTGAAGAGCTAAAAGTTCAAGACGGACAGATGGCCGAAGACCTGGAATTACTGCGCCGTTCACTCGAAGCTTGATCTAAAAGTCCCACTAATGTGGCAGCTTCACTTGACGGCCCAGCTAATCCACCTCAAAACCAATTAAGCGCTTGAGAATATGACGGGACAGGGTATTTTGACTGTCCCGACAGTCGGGATTGGAGAAGCCATATGAAAATCAGTATCGAACGCAGTGATCTGCTAAAAGCGGTGGCTCAAGCGCAGTCGGTTGTTGAACGCCGTAACACCATTCCAATCCTTGCGAACGTCTTGATTGAAGCCGAAGGATCAGATGTATCCTTCCGTGCAACCGACCTTGATGTCGAAGCTGTTGACAAATCACCCGCACAAGTTGAGCGCGCGGGCGCAACAACTGTGTCCGCAACAACACTGCACGAAATTATACGTAAACTGCCAGACGGCGCATTGGTCACTTTGACAGCCGACAGTGCAGCCGGTCGTTTGACCGTTGAAGCGGGCCGCTCAAATTTCTCACTGGCAACTTTGCCACGCGAAGATTTTCCCGTAATGGCCTCTTCGGAATATGCTTCAAACTTTAGCGTTCCCGCGCCTGTTCTGCGCCGCTTGTTTGATAAATCAAAATTCGCAATCTCAACGGAAGAAACCCGTTACTACTTGAACGGTGTTTACATGCACATTTCTGAGTCAGATGGCGGAAAAGTACTTCGCTGTGTGGCAACAGATGGACACCGTCTTGCCCGTATCGATGCGGACCTACCTGAAGGCGCTTCAGATATGCCGGGCGTCATCGTTCCGCGCAAAACAGTTGGTGAGATGCGCAAGCTTCTTGACGATGACGATATGATGATTGCCGTTTCTGTTTCAGAGACAAAGGTTCGCTTTGCAACGCCAAACATTACGCTGACTTCTAAAGTCATCGACGGCACATTCCCTGACTACACACGCGTCATCCCACAAGGGAATACACGTAAGTTGGAAGTAGACGCTGCTGATTTTGCAAAAGCCGTTGACCGCGTTGCGACTGTTTCATCGGAACGCTCACGCGCTGTTAAATTACAGCTGGAAGAAGATCGTTTGATCCTTTCCGTCAACGCACCGGACAGTGGTGCCGCTGAAGAAGAACTGGCCGTTGCTTATAGTGACGAGCCCTTGGAAATTGGATTTAACGCCAAGTATTTGCTTGAGATCGCAAACCAAGTTGATCGCGAGAATGCTGTCTTCATGTTCAACTCAGCAGGCGACCCGACTTTGATGCGCGAAGGCAATGATCTGTCCGCAGTTTATGTCGTCATGCCGATGCGTGTCTAAGCCTGCAAAACCAGTTTTAGTACTATTGGAGCAAGAAAGGTCACGGACATGTCGCTGTACCTTTCTTCGCTAATTGTTTCGCATTTTCGATCCCACAAGATCGCCCGCATTTGTGTCGATAAACGCCCCGTTGCGTTATTCGGCCCAAATGGCGCTGGCAAAACCAACATTCTAGAAGCTGTTTCGCTGTTTTCCCCAGGTCGCGGCTTTCGTCGCGCCAGCGCTGAAGACATGGCACGGCGTCCCGAAGCGTTGGGATGGAAAATAAGTGGGGTACTGCACGCACCCACGCAAACGCACGAAATCGATATTTGGTCTGAAGCGGGTGCAGCCAGACAACTTCGTATAGACGAAAAAACGGCCCCTCAAATTGGATTGGGCCGCGTTGCGCGTGTTCTTTGGCTGATCCCCTCCATGGACCGCCTATGGATCGAGGGCGCAGAGGGACGCAGGCGTTTTTTGGATCGCATGACCCTTAGTTTTGAGCCGCGCCACGCCGAACTGTCCCTTACATATGAAAAGGCGATGCGAGAACGCAATCGTTTGCTAAAAGACATGGTACGCGACCCTCATTGGTACACGGCACTTGAAACAACGATGGCTGAGACGGGCGTGGCGATCCACAATAATAGATTGTCAGCGTTAGCCCAAATCGAAGTAGCCCAAACAGATGCTGTCACTGCTTTCCCAAATGCTTTCCTTGAACTGACTTATGCCGACGGTCCTTTACCCACGTCAGTCGATGACCTCTGCACCGCGTTAGCCGAAAATCGTCCTCGCGATTTGGCGGCAGGTCGTACATTGATTGGACCACATCGCGCAGACTTAATCGGCACCTTCAAGGCCAAGGGCGTACCGGCACGCGACTGCTCGACCGGCGAACAAAAAGCGTTGCTTGTCTCGCTAATCCTCGCCAATGCCCGGGCCTTGGAACATGATTTTGGTGCGCCCCCACTTTTGTTGCTTGATGAGGTCGCTGCACACTTAGACGCAGATCGCCGTGCCGCCTTATACGATGAAATTTCAGCTCTTGGGGCCCAAGCATGGATGACGGGTACGAGCACAGAACTGTTTGACAGCCTAGGTGATCGTGCCCAATACCTTGAAGTCACCGAAGATGCAGGAACTTCCATAGTTAAGGCCATGCAATGACACTCGATCCAAATGACCTGCTTCTTTACGCTGGTGCGCTGCTCATCCTCTTTTTAACCCCTGGGCCTGTCTTGGTCGCATTGACTGCGCGCGGGCTATCTGGTGGCTTTCACGCGGCTTGGCCCTTGGCCTTAGGTGTTGCGGTTGGGGATATTGTTTGGCCATTGATCGCCATACTTGGGATTTCTTGGATCTTATCGGTCTTTGATACCTTCATGATTGTACTTCGGTGGGTCGCCTGTGGAGTTTTCATTGTCATGGGTTGGGCGCTTATCCGACACGCGGGACAAGCCATTTCAAGCGACAGCAGATTGACACGCCCGGGAATGTGGGCCGGTTTTCTTGCAGGAATCGCCGCAATTCTTGGCAATCCCAAAGCTGTAATATTTTACATGGGTGTGCTACCAGGGTTCTTTGATTTGCGCACAGTCACTACGATCGACATAGCCATCATCCTAGCAATATCCGTAGCCGTTCCATTTGTTGGGAACCTTGTTTTGGCAGGATGTGTGGGGCAAATTCGTGGCCTTTTATCCTCTCCTACACTTCTGAAAAGGTTCAATATAGGATCGGGCGTATTGCTCATTCTTGTTGGGCTGGTCATTGCCGTCTTCTGACACAAAATGTTGTGCCTGACACGTGACAATCCTCTTAAAAAACCATATACTGTTACCAAATAATAAAGGTGCAATGGCATGGCTGACAACGAGCAAATCCCCGAAGAGTATGGCGCAGATTCCATTAAGGTTCTCAGAGGGTTAGAAGCTGTTAGAAAGCGCCCTGGGATGTACATCGGTGATACCGATGACGGCTCTGGTCTGCACCACATGGTGTACGAAGTTGTGGACAACGGCATCGATGAAGCCCTTGCAGGGCATGCAGACGCTGTAACCGTGACAATTAACGCCGATTCATCCGTTTCAGTCAGCGACAACGGGCGCGGAATTCCAGTGGGCATCCACGAAGAAGAAGGCGTTTCAGCGGCCGAAGTTATCATGACGCAACTTCACGCTGGTGGTAAGTTCGATAGCAACTCTTATAAAGTTTCGGGTGGTCTGCACGGTGTTGGTGTTTCAGTTGTGAACGCACTGTCTGTTGAACTGGACTTGCGCATTTGGCGTGATGGAAAAGAGCACGTAGCACGCTTTGCCCACGGCGACACAGTCGAGCACCTCAATGTGGTCGGAGAATGTGGTGATCGCACAGGTACCGAAGTACGTTTTTTGGCTTCTACTGAAACCTTTTCGAACCTCGAATACTCTTTCGAGACGCTAGAAAAACGTCTTCGTGAATTGGCATTCTTGAATTCAGGTGTTCGGATTATTTTGCGCGACGATCGGCCCGTTGAGCCATTGCACAGCGAATTGTATTACGACGGCGGCGTCAAAGAATTTGTTAAGTATCTAGACCGTTCAAAAACCACTGTGATGCCAGAGCCGATCTATATCATCGGCGAGCGCGACGACATAGTCGTTGAGGTCGCAATGTGGTGGAACGATAGCTACCATGAGAACGTTTTGCCCTTCACAAACAACATTCCGCAACGCGACGGCGGCACGCACATGGCGGGCTTCCGTGGCGCGCTGACACGGACCATCAACAACTATGCACAGTCCACAGGAATCGCGAAGAAGGAAAAAGTTACCTTCACTGGTGATGATGCGCGTGAAGGTCTGACTTGTGTTCTTTCGGTAAAAGTTCCCGACCCTAAGTTTAGTTCCCAAACCAAAGACAAGCTGGTCAGCTCTGAAGTACGTCCAGCCGTTGAGGGGATGGTGAACGAGAAATTGGCCGAATGGTTTGAAGAGAACCCAGCTGAAGCGAAAATCATTGTTGGTAAAATCATCGAGGCAGCATTGGCCCGTGAAGCTGCGCGTAAAGCCCGAGATCTTACACGCCGCAAGAACCCGATGGACATGAACTTCCTTAGCTCGAAGTTGAAGGATTGCTCTGATAAAGATCCCGTCAACACTGAAATCTTCCTTGTGGAGGGTGACAGCGCCGGTGGTTCTGCACAGACAGGACGTGACCGTAAGACACAGGCCATCTTGCCACTCAAAGGTAAAATCCTGAACGTTGAGCGCGCGCGCTTTGATCGCATGCTGGGATCACAAGAAATCGGCAATATGGTCATGGCCTTGGGTACGGGCATTGGCCGTGAGGAATTCAACCTCGAAAAGCTACGTTATCACAAGATCGTCATTATGACTGATGCAGACGTCGATGGTGCACACATCCGCACACTACTTTTGACTTTCTTCTTCCGTCAAATGCCGGAGCTGATCGAAAATGGCCACCTCTATATCGCACAACCACCGCTGTACAAAGTTTCGCGTGGTCGTTCAGAGGTTTACCTGAAGGATCAAGCAGAGATGGACGACTACTTGGTCCAGCAAGGTATCGAGGGTGCGGTTCTGCGCCAAGGCAACGGCGAAGAAATCTCAGGTCAGGATCTTGTTCGCATCGTCGACGAAGCGCGCCAATTGCGCCGCGTTTTTCAGGCTTTCCCGACGCATTATCCGCGTCACATTCTAGAACAAGCCGCGATCTCCGGCGCTTTTGTACCAGGTGCAGTTGATGGTGATTTACAAGGAACCGCTGACAAACTGGCCGCTCGTTTGAACCTTATTGCGGTTGAATATGAAAAAGGCTGGAGCGGACGGATCACACAAGATCATGGTATGCGTCTGGCGCGCATTTTACGCGGTGTCGAAGAAGTTCGCACATTAGATGGCAAAATGTTGCGTTCCGGCGAAGCCCGTAAAACAGGTAGCTTTACCAAAAGTTTACAAGACGTTTACGAGTTGCCAGCCACCTTGGTGCGCAAAGATCGCAATCAGGTTATCCATGGTCCAATTGATTTGCTGGATGCAATTTTGGGCGAAGGCGAAAAAGGACTGTCCCTACAACGCTACAAAGGTCTTGGCGAAATGAACCCAGACCAACTGTGGGAAACTACTCTTGACCCAGACGCACGCACGTTGCTGCAAGTGCAGGTTTCAGACATGGCGGTGGCTGATGATCTGTTTACCAAGTTGATGGGAGATGTTGTTGAACCACGTCGTGAATTCATTCAGAAAAACGCTCTGAGTGTTGAAAACCTCGACTTCTAAAAGCCTGCTGGCATTGTTTTTCTACAATGCCAGCAAATGCTATTGGTTTAGTTAATTCACAATAAACTCCGCATGGAGTGCACCGGCTGCCTTAATACTTTTAAGAATGTCGATCATATCACGCGGCGCGACGCCCAATGCATGCAAACCAGCGATCACTTCGGACAGGGATGCGCCATCAGGAACTTCAGCTAGCCCGATGCCTGGCTCTTCCTCAATTGCAACGTCAGTCCGTGGAACAACAAGCGTTTCACCTTCGGCAAATGGGTTTGGTTGAACAGCCAGCGGTGCTTCCTGAATCCGGAGCACAAGATTGCCTTGCGAAACAGCAACGCTTGGCAATCTAACGTCTTCGCCCATTACAATTGTTCCTGATCGTTGATCCACCACAACACGCGCTTTGCGCTCTGGTTCAATTTCGATGTTTTCGATCCGTCCAAGCGCATGGGCAGCGGAACGCATCTTAGCAGACGGAACATTCAAAGAAACCGTTCCAGAAACTGTCATCAAGGCAACACGACTGCCAAAGTCCGTGTTAATAACCTGCTCAATCAGCGCAATGGTGGTGAAATCGGCTTATCGCAGTGCGAGGCGCACATCGGTTAAGTCACTCAACATAATAAACGCCATCATCGCGGTCACAAAGTCGACATACGCGACCTTCCAAGCACCAGCATGGTGCCCGCCCCCTTTGATAACCTTTTACGCTTAATGATGACTGATTTGGCATTCAGCTGCGCGCCCATATCCACCACCTCAATTTCACCCAAGGTTAGAATTAGCAGGCAGCTGTTACGCAGTTCTTAACAATTTCAATTGTCTGCAAGTATAAAAGCCTAATGCAAAAACCGGCTTAGGAACCATTCGCCGTCATGTGATCTTCGCCGCGTTTGCGTGACAATTCGATCTGCTTTTGACGCTCACGAAACCGCTCTTTGTCTGAATCGGAGGTCTCATCAACACATTGATGACAGCTGACGCCAACGGTAAATTCAGCACGCTTCATGTCTTCTGGAAACAACGGACGTCGGCAGGCGTGGCACAATGTGTGCTCACCAATTTTTAGACCGTGGCCAACGCTGACACGGTTGTCGAAAACAAAGCAATCGCCCTGCCATGTGCTTTGCGCCTCTGGCACTTCTTCGAGGTATTTCAGGATGCCCCCCTTAAGGTGGTACACATCGTCAACGCCTTGTCCCAACAGGTAGTTAGTCGATTTCTCACAACGAATACCGCCTGTGCAAAACATGGCGACCTTCTTGTTATGAAAGCGATCTTTGTTGGCTTCCCACCACGCGGGGAACTGACCAAAGGTGGACGTCTCGGGGTCAATCGCACCGTCGAAAGTTCCGATCGCCACTTCGTAATCATTGCGCGTATCAATCACGACAACATCATCTTGCGCGATCAGATCGTTCCAATCTTTAGCCTGCACATAGTTGCCCACAGCAGAAAGTGGATCAACATCGGGCTGTCCCATCGTCACGATTTCACGCTTCAAACGCACTTTAATCTTTCCGAAAATCTGCTTCTCTGCAAAACTCTCTTTCCACTCCAAACCAGCACAACCCGGAAGGCTGCGCAGGTGTGCCACTACGGCGTCGATGCCAGCACGTGGACCAGCAATCGTTCCGTTGACCCCTTCGTTGGCGAACAGGATCGTGCCCTTCACGTCTTGTGCATTGCACAAGGCGCGCACGGCTGGACGCAATGCGTCAGCATCTTCGAAACGGGTGAAATGGTATAATGCAGCAATTGTAATCATGGGCGCTCAGATACGCCTAAGTGGGTCATTGGACAAGGGGTTTGCATTAACGCCAGCTTGCAGCGATCATACCCCCGCTACAAATACCGTTGAAGGATACCTGATGACCCATGCGTTGATCGTAATTGATGTGCAAAATGACTTTTGCCCAAATGGAGCTTTGGCCGTTTTTGGAGGACATGAGATTGTGTCGGGCATCAATGCGTTGATGCCGAGGGCAGACGCCGTTGTGCTAACCCAAGATTGGCACCCTGCAGGCCATTCGTCCTTCGCATCCTCATACGCAGACAAAGGGCCGTATGAACTAACAAAGATGCCTTATGGCGATCAAGTTCTTTGGCCAGATCACTGCGTTCAAGGGACGGACGGCGCGCTATTTCATGCCGACCTAAATCAGGACCGCGCGGATATGATTGTTCGCAAAGGGTACAACCCCTTAATCGACAGTTATTCAGCCTTTTTTGAGAATGATCAAAAAACTCCAACTGGGCTTGAAGGATACCTGCGCACCCGCGGGATTTCCCAACTGGTCATGGTTGGATTGGCCACAGATTTTTGCGTCAATTTCTCAGCAGTGGATGCCGCCAAGCTTGGGTTTAATGTCATCGTAAACATGGACCTATGCCGCGCCATTGATATAGATGGATCATTGGACGCTGCCATTGCAGGCATGAAGGCAGCAGGCGTAACACTGGCCTGATCCTTGCAAGTCACATGAGCGTTTGCTTTAAGCGCCTGAACACCCACCCGGAGCTGTAAAAATGGTCGATATTGCAACACGCGTTTGGAACCACAAATGGAAAATTGATCCAATTGTGCGATCCCTGATCGATACCGACTTTTATAAGCTGTTGATGTGCCAAAGCATTTTCCACAACAAGCCGGACACCCACGTCAAATTCAGTCTGATCAACCGTTCGACCAAAATGCCATTGGCCGACCTGATTGATGAGAGCGAATTGCGTGAGCAACTGGATCACGTGCGCTCCCTTTCGCTAAGCCGTGGAGAAAGCACTTGGCTGCGCGGGAACACGTTCTATGGCAAACGCCAAATGTTCCGACCTGACTTTATGGAATGGTTCGAAGGGTTATGTTTGCCCCCCTATCACCTTGAGCGTGTGGGCGATCAATACGAGCTGACGTTTGAGGGGAAATGGCACGAAGTCATGCTGTGGGAAATTCCTGCTTTGGCGATTTTGATGGAGCTGCGCAGCCGTGCAGTTTTGGACAGAATGGACAAGTTCGAACTGCAAATTCTGTACGCTCGTGCCATGACCCGCGTTTGGGAAAAGATCGAGGTTCTGCGCGATATCGAGGGCCTATCGGTCGCTGATTTTGGAACGCGACGCCGTCACTCATATCTATGGCAGGATTGGTGTGCACAGGCCATGCGTGAAGGGTTGGGGAGTTCGTTTTCTGGCACCTCAAATTGTAAGATTGCAATGGGCCGCGAGATGGAAGCCATCGGCACCAACGCTCACGAATTACCTATGGTTTACGCGGCCCTGGCCAAAAATGACGCATCACTCGCACAGTCACCATATGACGTTCTAAAAGACTGGCGTGATGAACACGAAGGCAACCTTAGGATCATCCTACCTGACACCTACGGCACCCAAGGGTTCCTTGATAAAGCACCTGATTGGTTAGCCAGTTGGACTGGCATTCGAATCGACAGTGGGGCCCCTGCAACGGCGGCACAAATCGCGATCGACTGGTGGGTATCCCGCGGGGAAGATCCACGTGAAAAACGCGTCATCTTTAGCGATGGGTTGGACGTCGATAAGATCAAAGATTTACATGGGCAGTTCCACGACAAAACCAACATATCATTCGGTTGGGGCACACTGCTGACCAATGACTTTCGCGCGCTTGTGCCCGACGATGCGCTGGCCCCGTTTTCTCTGGTCTGTAAGGCAGTAGAAGCTAACGGATCACCAACAGTAAAGCTGTCGGATAACCCGAGCAAAGCGATGGGCCCAAAGGCCGAAATCGAACGCTACAAACGCGTGTTTGGTGTGGGTGAACAAGAGGAGCAGGACGTCTTTGTTTAACTCTGTCTCGACTGCGTTCTTTCCCGCCATACAATCAGCAAACCGCCCGCCGCGATCAGCATCGCGCCGGGAAATAATGTGCCCCACGGGGCCTCGTCAAAGAACAACCAGCCCAGCACGAATGCGAGCGGAATTCCGAAGTAACTGAAGGGCGCAAGATTGCTTTGTTCCGTCATCCGGTAGCTGACGATCAGGAACAAAACAGCCGTTCCCCCAAAGCCACCCATTGCGATGATCCGCCCTAAATCAGAGGCAGAGGCAATCGTTGTGAAACCTGTCGAAAAATAGGCGATCAGGAACGCACCAATCGCAGCGGTGAACGATGAATAAAGGTTTACCAATGGGCTAGGAACATCATCATCAAACAGCCGCGCAGTGACGCTAACCAACGCATAGAAAGCAGAGGCTGCGAGCGGCAAAAGTGCATAGATCGAAAAGCTATCTGTGCCCGGTTGAACAACCATGATGACACCAGCAAAGCCGATCAATACAGCACACCATCGGATCCACCCAACACGTTCGCCAAGCAACGGAATTGCCAGTGCAGTTGTGAACAATGCGCTTGCATAAGTGATGGTGGACGCTGTTGCAAAAGCCATTAAGCCCAATGACATATAGAAACATAACTGGGCAAAGGTGACGACTGCACCGCGCAATAAGCCAAGCTTCCATTGGCGGATTTTCAATCGCTTTCCGCCGTCGCGCCACGCCTTTGAAGACCACAGCGCGATGATGGATGGGATCAACCCAAACAGGTTACGCCACGCAGATAATTCCGCGGCGGAATAACTATCAGACAGGTGTTTGATGATCAGCCCCATCGCATCAAAAAGTGTCAAAGCCACGAGGCTTAGAATGATGGCGAGACCTGTTCTATCTGTGGGGCGCATGAGGGTCCAAACCTTGGTTCACTCCACCCTAGCTGGATTGATCAAAAAGGTATGCCTGAAAACGACAGTCTTAACTGTCAGGATCCACCTTACCACGCATGTTCTTGACCTCGCCTCTAACCTTCTTGGCTTTGATCCTGCGGTTCTTTGATCCCAGTGTGGGACGGGTTGCGATGCGCCGCTTTGGAGCAACCAGTGCCTTACGAATAAGGTCCGCGAGGCGCTGGCGTACTAGCTCGCGATTACGCGCCTGACTGCGGGTTTCGTCACATTGCAGGATCAATGCACCGTCCAGTGTCCAACGCCGTCCGGCCAACCGTTTAAGGCGGATTTTTACAGGGACGGTAAGGGACGGGCTGCGCTCTGCTTCAAAGCGCAATTCCACTGCACTAGAGACTTTATTGACGTTCTGACCACCTGGGCCAGACGCGCGCATAAAGCTTTCTGATAGCTCCCAATCGAGCAGGGTTATGTCATCATTGATGCGGACCATAGTGCCCCTATACAACGCAATGCACCCACAAAAAAGGGCCGCCCTAAATGGGGCGACCCTTTCGAAATTTTAGGAGGGATCCTGGTTAGATCGGATCGATCCACTTTGGCGGTTCTTACCGTCAAGGGTTGCCTTAACGGGCGACCTCCAAAGCTGTTCCAAAACCACTCTCCAATATCTTTCTAGACACTAGATCACCTCCTTTACATTTGTTGAATTCACTTGAATCTTTGCACAGGTTTTGAAAATCACAAAGAGGTTTTTTATAAAAAATTTGTGACACAATCTGTGGGGTTAATCGACCGCACGGTTATCCATGTGAGGCGCAATGTGCGGAACGGGCTGTAATCTGTACAGTTTACGACCGCCAGAACGCCCCAAATATTGCGGATTTCAAAGAGCTGCACAGTTTGCACCAAGTTCTGTACAGTTCGAAGCGACCACAGTGATTAACTATGCGTTCATGATTGCCCGCCATTAACCTTTGAAACAGACGATTAACTTTTCTTTAATATCCAAACAAAAATGCACGAGGCATAGACCCCGTGCATTTCTAAACTTCAGCGGTTGCGTCGTTTTTGTTATGCGTCGCTCAACCGTGCTGTGATCACCCGAAACGGAACCAAAGCGATCAAGGCCAAGGTCAGTTTGACCAACCAGTCAGCGAAGGCCAATGTAACCCAAAGTGGAGCCATCGCACCAACGTTCATGAATGGCACAGCTTCCCACGCCCAAGAGATCGCAGCATCAGCATCCGCGCCAAAGATCGCAACAGTCGCTGAGAATGCGATCGTAAAGAACAACGCAGTATCAAGTGCGGATCCCACAAGCGTAGAGATCAGCGGCGCGCGCCACCATGTGCCTCTGCGAAAGCGGTTGAAGATGCCAACGTCTGTCAGCTGTGCGATCAAGAACGCGGTGCCTGATCCAATCGCCACGCGTAGTGGAACGGCAGGACCGTATTCCAACATGATTTGGCTGCCGATGAGCGAGCAAATGATGCCCATGATGAAGCCTGCGAAAACAACGCGGCGCGCGGCAGAAACGCCATAGACGCGGTTCATCACGTCAGTGACAAGGAAGGCGAGCGGATAGGTGAACGCACCCCATGTGAGCAGCCCATCAAGGATTAGGAATTGCACAAGGATGTTGGAGGCCACAACGATGGCGGCCATTGCGAGAATACCTGGAAGGTGCCCACGTGTGAGTGATAGATTTTTCATAAATTTTGATCCGTTTTACAAGGTAGCGGAGAACTCGGCCTGCACCATGCAGACGAGCGCTGCCTAAACAGTGTCAGGCCGTCGCGCAAGCCATTCGTGTAAAATGTATTCGACAACCTCACGGCTCAGGATTGGCAAGAAGTTATCATCGGAGATCATAGTGACCCGCGTTGCGCCTTTTTGGTCCGTCCAAACGCTGATGCCTTCACGATTGTCATGGGATAATTGGCCCGTTGTGAGGAGGATCTCCTCGATCAAATGAATCTGGGACAGATCAAAGCGCCTGACACGGGTGCGGAAACCAAGTGGGCTGACGGAGCGTTCAAGGAGATAGAGCAAATTGTCAGTTCCGAAATCTGCGCCAACGGGCATGAAAAAGCCGCGCATAGGGATGTGAGCAGCTATCTGCCACACGCCATTTTCGAAAACGTAAAGTGGAATTTGGTTGGGCCAAAGGCTGGGTTTTTCAGGTAAGGTGCAAATCGTGCCGCTTTTGTCGATCGCCAGTGCTTCTAGTTCTCGGTTGAAAATCATATCCACAAAGTCTGCGTGAGCGGGCAGTTTGGTAATTTGGCCATCCTCCTCTATTTTGATAACGCCAGCTGGTGCCTCAAGCGAAAAGAAGTGCGGGCCATCGCCGTTGTAAGCGACACCCTCAATATCACCATCGATTGAAGAACGTGAGGTCCAGGGTTCCAAGGCACTGTCGACCAACACGCCATCCATGCGTTCCAGTCGAATTGCGAACAGGTCACCCCGATCCGAGAGTGCAATTCCAGATTGACCATCGGCCTCTAAATCAAGCGCAGACAAACCACCAGAACCGCTCACCGAGACGCTCCCTGAAAAGACCAGCTGCGGTTCAGCTTGAGCTGTCCCTGCGCACAATCCGATTACGCAAATCAGCGCGAGCGTAAGACGTTTGTACACTGCTGAGGTAAATCTGCGACTTTGTATTCGCGACGGGGTTTCGGTTTTGGTGCATTCGGATCACGCGGTTTTGGCGCTGGAGGGTTCAGGATATCATCCACCCACTTTTGTGCATCCGCACAACCAATTCCTGCCGGTGGCGGGTTCTGACTTTTGCATCCGCGTGCGCCCTTCGGACAGGCAAGGCGGATGTGGAAATGATAATGATGGCCAAACCACGGGCGCACTTTGCGCAGCCACGCTTTGTTACCTTTTTCATCCGCGCACATTTTCACTTTGGCACCCGGGAACACAAAAATCCGTTCGGTGCGTTTGTCTTTGGCTGCGGCCTTGATGATTTCGTGGTGGGCGCGAGTCCAACTGCCGTTGGTGAAGGCCCCTTTTGCACGGCGCGTAGAAATCGATGAAATGTTCTCGCGCTCTGTGACTGTAAGGTTCAGATTCTTGGCAGGCAGCATCCAAATGTCTGCGTCTAAACCGCTTTGATGGCTGCGGTGCCCCGTCAGCATTGGGCCGCCACGTGGTTGGCTCATATCACCCACATACAGACCGTTCCAGCCCGGTTGGCGGGCCGCAACGCGCGACAGCTTCTTAACCATGTCCACCATTTCAGGGTGCGCCCAGTTGCGATTGCGCGATAGGCGCATGGCTTGCCATGTGGCACCTGTTTCAGGCAGCTCTACGCCGCCAGCAAGACACCCTTTTGCATAGCCACCATGCACCGCTGACTTTTGGGCCGATGCGGTTCCCACACCCCCAAAAGCGGACTTCGCCAACCCCCTGATTTCTGAAGCCTTGGGTGCAAAAATTTTTGTACCATCAATATTGGTATCAGATGATCCCGAGCACGCGATCAACATAAGTGTTACCCCGATGATCGAAACATTCCGTAATCTTTTCACTTGTTACCTTCTCCGTCTCCTTTCACCCAAATTAGAAGAATGAGGCCGAAAAGGAACAAACCAATAACCGGTGAAATACCAATGCGTGCACTTTCGCTGACATGGGTCACGACCCCAATCAACAAGGGTGCTAAAAATGCGGTTGCCCGCCCTGACAGGCCATAAAGCCCAAAACATTCTGTAGATGCGTTTGGATCGCAATGGCGCACCATGAGCGAACGACTCGTGGATTGCAAAACCCCACCCATGCCACCGATGAACACACCACAGACCATAAATACAGTGTCTGGAAGCCCCGTTCCTTCGGCCAATGAGACGCCAAAGAATGTCGTTGGGGACAGGTTAATGATGACAAAGCTGACAACGATCAACGCGAGAATCGAAAATATAATAATGGGCTTCGGCCCAAACCTACGATCAGCAAATCCGCCTAAGTAGCTAAACAATGCCGCCCCTAACGCCGCAATAACGCCAAAGGCACCAATTTGGCTGACTTCCCAATTCAGGACCAAGGCTGCGTAAACACCGCCAAAAGTATAAAGCCCGTTTAGTCCATCGCGGTACAGCATTGAGGACACAAGGTAGGTCGCCAGGCTTGGCTTATTCCGCAACCCTTTGATGGAGGTCATAACACTGTTCAACGCTTGGGGCACGCTAGCGCGTTTGGCAGTGGATGGTTTTTCACGCACCCACATAAAATAGGGGATCATGAAGACTGCAAACCAAAGTGCGGTCACAATGCCTGTCGCGCGGGTGCCTTCGCGTTGTTCCGGATCAAGACCAAAGACTGGCTCCAACCCAATGATCGTCAGGCCGTTCCCTTGTTCCACGATCAACGCCAAAACAAGGATCAGTGAAACCACACCACCCAGATACCCAAAGGCAAATCCAGAGCCTGAAATCTTACCGATTTCTTCTTTGGTGCCCAGCGCAGGCAATTGTGCATTCACAAAGATCAGTGCGTATTCTGCACCGATGAACCCCATCCCGAAGGATGCAAGCATCCAGTACAGATTGCTGGCCGCAGGATCGGTGAACCACAAGAGGCCAGACCCAACGACATACATGATACTAAAGCCCACAATCCACGGCATGCGGCGCCCTGTGCTGTCAGCCATCGCGCCAAAAACGGGGGCGGTTAGGGCGATTATGATCCCAAACAGCGCTGTGCTCCACGCCCAAAGGGCTTGGGCTTTGGCATCTGCCAGCTCTTCGTTCAAACCAAGATTTAGGAAATAGACGGCGGCGATCGACGCAAAAAACGGGCCAAAAATAAAGGTGTTTAGGACAGTGTGATACGGTTGACTGGCCCAATCAAAAAAGTACCAACCCCAGATCCGCTTTTTCAGTGATACGTCCGCCATGCCCCAGATCCCTTATTAGGTGTTGAAACGTTTATGGACGGTGCAATGACACGGACGCAAGGAAAGGTTTCAGGTAACTTCTGACATTGGCGGCCAAGGGCGTTTGTCTTCGGCTGCGGTCCACGCTTGCATCCATTCGGGCATGGGTGGGCTGATAGGGTTGTGGCCCAGCGCCTCAGCCACGCGAACGGGCGAAATGGCGCGGCGTCTTTCGGTCACCGCAGCGCGGTAAACTATGTGGTTGGCGCACTCACCGTTTAGTTTCCACATCGACTGCTCGATGTAAATAAACCGTTCATCCCAACACACTGCACGGCTACGCATGGTGAAACGTTCAAACGCGGTCAAACGACGGCGATAACGCACCATGGCCCCTGCCATCGCCAACCCCCATTTATTGACATACAGCGCTTTGATCAAACCACCGCGTTGGGCCGATGCAAAACGACCAAGGTCATAGATCGTCAACACACGCCCGTTGTTCATCTCACCAAAGAAATCGATATCCCACGGCCAACAGATGTGAGTGGATTCATGGATTTCGGAAAAGTCAGTCAGAGGCGGTAGATTGCGGGCTAAAACGATATCTTTGATCATACGAATGAATGGGAACATGTGCAGTCTCCTTTGGGGCTGCTATGGCGGATTTGTTTGCAAAGGGTCAACCAAGTAGATCGCCACAGGCTTGCCCTTTGGACCTTGCGACCTTAGGTAATTGGCAACGCTATAAGGATGTACAAGATGTTGGCAATTTACGGACCACTGCAATTGATCCTAGGGATCGTTTACTTTGTGATGATAGCGCATATTATCATGAGCTGGTTGATCAACTTTCAGGTTTTAAATCTTCACCAACCGATGGTGATGCATATCTGGCAGGGCCTAAACCGCTTGTTAGAGCCTATGTACGAACCCATCCGCCGAATTTTGCCTGATACACGTCCGATGGATTTGGCACCCCTTGTGGCACTGATCATCGTGATTTCACTGCGCACATATATTTTACCGGTTATCTTTGGATTTGCCTAAGGCTCTTGTTCCCTGAATCTTAGTGTGAAATTGTCACCTGTAAGAGCAGATAACTTAAAATTCACAGGGTTTCCCGCATGACCGGCGCTGCCACGTTGCTAAGCGATGTTTTTGGCTTTGATGCCTTCCGCCCCGGCCAACAAGATATTGTTGAAGCCATAACTGCGGGTGAAAACGTGTTGGCGATTATGCCAACAGGTGGCGGTAAATCCCTTTGCTTCCAATTGCCCGCATTGCTGCGTGACGGCGTGACTGTCGTGATCTCCCCTTTGATCGCTTTGATGCGCGACCAAGTGCGCGCTCTGCAAGAGGCCGGAGTAAATGCCGGTGCTTTGACATCTGGCAACACCCCCGAAGAAACCGATGCGGTTTGGGAAGGGTTGGAACGTGGTGACCTAAAGCTGCTTTATATGGCCCCTGAGCGTTTGGCCGCTGGTGGCGTTATGGGCATGTTGCGCCGTGTTGGCGTGAATATGATCGCGGTGGATGAGGCGCATTGCGTCAGCCAATGGGGCCATGATTTCCGCCCTGATTATCTGCGCATCGGTGAATTGCGCCGCGCCCTCAACGTGCCATTGGCCGCCTTTACGGCCACAGCGGACGCTGAAACCCAAATCGAGATCATCGAAAAGCTATTTGATGGCCAAGCCCCCAGCAAATTTTTGCACGGGTTTGATCGCCCCAACATCCACCTTGCCTTTGCCGCCAAAGATGGCCCGCGTCGTCAAATTTTGGATTTCGCCGCTGCACGCAAAGGGCAATCTGGGATTGTCTATTGTGGGACACGCGCCAAGACCGAAGGTTTGGCAGGCGGATTGCGCGAAGCGGGGCATTTGGCCCTGCATTACCACGGCGGCATGGACGCCGAAGACAGACGCAACGCAGAGCGCCGTTTTCAACAAGAAGACGGGTTGATTGTGGTTGCTACCGTAGCTTTTGGGATGGGGATCGACAAACCGGACATCCGCTGGGTCGCGCACGCTGATTTGCCCAAATCGATTGAGGCCTATTATCAGGAAATTGGCCGTGCAGGACGTGATGGTGCCCCTGCCGAAACCCTTACCCTTTTTGGCCCCGAAGACATTCGTTTGCGCCGCAATCAGATTGATGAAGGAATTGCCCCACCCGAACGGCGCGCGGCGGATCATGCCCGTTTGAATGCCTTGCTTGGATTGGCAGAGGCCTTGGAATGTCGCCGCAAGAACCTGCTGGCTTATTTTGATGAAACCGAAGTGACCTGTGGCAAGTGTGATCTGTGCGATTCTCCTGTGGATGTGTTTGATGGTACGGTTGCCGTGCGCAAGGCATTGTCCGCCATATTGCGCACCAAAGAGTGGTTTGGCTCTGGTCATCTGATCGATATTTTGTTGGGCGCACAAACCGAGAAAATCCGCGAACGCGGTCACGACAGTTTACCGACCTACGGCGTTGGGCGTGAATACAGCAAACCACAGTGGCAGGCCGTGTTCCGCCAGATGATGGGGCACGATTTAATCCGCCCTGATCCCACCCGTCACGGGGCATTGCGCATGACCGATACCGCGCTGCCTATTCTGCGGGACGAGGCCAAAATTTCGCTGCGCCGTGACACGATCAAATCAGCCACACGCCGCCCTGCGGTCAAAGCGATGGTATCCGACGAAGACGCGCCATTGCTAAGCGCGCTTAAGGCCAAGCGCCGTGGTTTGGCAGAGGCCGCAAAAGTGCCTGCCTATATTATTTTCAACGACAAAACGCTGATTGAGATGGCAGAGAAACGCCCCGCCAATCTAGATGCAATGGCAGGGATCAGTGGTATTGGTGCCAAAAAGCTAGACAGCTACGGCGATGCGTTTCTCGAGGTCATCAACGGGGAAGCCGCCCAAATGCACCCAACACGGCGCAAACTCGCAGGGCATGATGCGGGGTCGATCTATGACCGATTGCTTGAGGTTCAGGCCGAATTGACCCGTGGCAAAGGCGGCATCGATAAGCCGCTGACCTGCTCTGCTTCGATGCTGGCCAAGGTCGCTCAAATGCGGTCTGGCGATGCGGATGCGATGAACCGATTGCTGGGGGAACGGCGTGCAGAACGATTTACTGCCGCATTTCTGGACGTGCTGCTAGATGCGGGCTAGATCAAGTTCAAAGATTGAAGGGGAAACCAAATGTTAGTTGTGATTTCACCAGCGAAAAAGCTGGATTGGGCAGAGCGGGATGTGGCGACAACGGCCCCTGATTTTCAGGGCGATGCAGTCAAGCTGGCGAAAACCGCCCGCGATTTGTCCCACGGTGATCTGAAAAAACTAATGCACCTCAGTGATACACTGGCCACCCTGAACCTTGATCGATTTAAGGCATTTCAAGATGTACCCGAAGCGGATGTGACCCGTCCAGCGGCGCTCGCTTTTGCCGGGGATACCTATCAAGGGCTAGAGGCCGCAACTTTGGACGCCGATGAAATGTCATGGGCCCAAGATCACTTGCGCATTCTGTCCGGCCTTTATGGAGTGTTGCGGCCGCTTGATTTGATCCAAGCGTATCGTTTGGAAATGGGCAGCCGATTGAAGACAAAGAACGGCAAAAACCTGTACGATTACTGGCAGGACACCTTATCCAACTCGCTGGACGCCCAAGCGGCGGCGGTGGGCAGTGACGTGTTGGTCAACTGCGCCAGCCAAGAGTATTTTGGCGCAGTGGATCTAAAATCCCTAAAGCTGCGCGTCATCACGCCAGCTTTCATGGAAGACAAAGGCCAAGGTCCAAAGATCGTCAGTTTTTATGCCAAAAAAGCGCGTGGTGCGATGGCGCGGTATATGGTGCAGAACCGTTTGACCGATCCAAAATCAATCCTTGAATTTGACGCCGGCGGCTATGCCTATCAGCCTGATCTATCCACAGTAGATAAACCGGTGTTCGTGCGCCCTTACCCAGAAGCTCAATAACTATTCCAAGGTCAGCGGCCCAAGGGATTTGGCGTCCTTTGGCCGATACTCTGACAGCTTGGAATGGATTGCCAATTTGCGCAGCGGTTTGGTGAGGTAGTGATCCAACCCGACCTCTAATATTTCCTGATCGTCACCTGGCATGGCGTGGGCGGTTAAGGCGACAATTCCAACAGGGTTTGGCGTTTCTTTTTCCAGATCACGGATGGCACGGGTAGCTTCTTTCCCATCCATGTTCGGCATGGAAATATCCATGAAAATCAGATCGGGTTTGAAAGCCTGAAAGGCTGCGACTGCCGCCTGCCCGTCATTTGCAAAAACCAGATCTATATCTAAATCCTGCACCATCTTGCTAAATACCAACTGGTTGGTTTTGTTGTCTTCCGCCACCAGAACCCGCATTTGACGTGTGCCGTATTGGTCCGCTTCCTCGGGAATTGCATCGTTCGGAACATCCTCCAGTGACTTGAGCTTCGCAAACAACGCTTTGCGCGGTACCGGTTTTTGCATTAAGCCATGGAGATAGGCACGTGCGGGATCTTTGTCCGCGAAGCTTGGGTTGGAACTGAGCAGGATAATCGGCGTTTCTATCCCTTGTTCGCGCATCGCAGCCGCCAATTGCAGACCATCCATTTCAGGCATGTGATGATCCGTCAGAACCAGTTCGACATCACCCACTTTGTTCATCGCATTCAAGGCAACACGTCCGTTGACGCAACTGGTCACCCGCAGCCCCAACTGTTCAAGTTGCCGTTCCAGAATGGTGCGATTGGCCGCCACATCATCCACAACCATCACATGGCGCAATCCATCTGAAATGACAGGACGCACAACCTCTTCAGACCCAACCGTATCCAACGGAATTTGAAAACCAAAACACGACCCCGCGTGTTCTTCGCTGGTCACCCAAATTTCGCGCTGCATCAAATTAACCAACCGCTTTGAGATCGCAAGCCCCAGACCAGTGCCATCAAACTGTCGGTTGCGTTCGTTTTCCACCTGATTGAATTCACCAAAAACATGCTTAACCATATCAGGCGGAATGCCTATTCCTGTGTCCTCAATCGTGATGGTCACATTGGCGCTGCCGTGTTCGGGGTCGGGAATACCCAACACGCGGATTAACACATGCCCTTGGCTAGTGAACTTAAGCGCGTTGCCCATCAGGTTTGTCAGCACTTGGCGGATACGCCCGGGATCACCAATGAAACGTGTGGGCAGAAACAGATCATAATCCAGCGCGATAGTAAGCCCTTTGTCACGGGCCAA
>JGI20152J14361_10000023_pt1 | contig 119123 bp, 113 predicted proteins | sample COG_02_FD_14361 | JGI IMG/M metagenome (IMG submission 14361)
ATTGCTTTGTGAACTGCTCGAACTTGGACAATGACGGTGCCGCCATTTGAACGTCGCCTTGCAGCATCGCTTCTAGAACTTGGTTATCGTTATAAAGCGTAGAGTTCGGGAACACTTCGATGCAGGCTTTGCCGTTCATCTCATCGTTGACGCGCTGCTCAAGCAATGTGGCTGCGATGCCTTTTGGGTGCTTGTCAGTGTTCGTGACGTGGCTAAACTTGATAACGATCTCGCCATCATCACAAGCCGCAGAAACCGCGCCCGCAGATACGGACATGGTGAGTGCAACAGCGGCAGCTGTAAATAATTTCATGGTGGTCTCCTCCCAGAGAATTTTAAAGTCTCGCGCAGCAGTTCCAATTTGCCGCGTCCCCCATATTTGAACCTAGGAAAAGTATTGCGGCAATGTCTTTATGGGGAACTTAGGTAATTATGGTAAAGCCAATTAAAAACAGAATGTTAAACCCATTTAGTCGTTTTGAAACTTGTGCAGGCTTCTATAGTTGTGCGAGAAACCGCACAGCCGTTAACCCCAAAGTGCGAAAATCCGCACATTCTAACGGCGGAAGTCCTCCGCGCGAATCCCGTAACGCGCCAGCTTATCGTAGAATGTCTTGCGCGGCAGTTGCAGGCCGGCAGCTGCCTCAACAGCCCGCCCGTTATGGCGGCCCAAGGCCGCAATCAACAACGACTTCTCAACCCGTGCCATTTGCTCGCTTAGCCCCAGTTCGACTGCCTGTGTCACGTCCTCAGGCATACCTAGAACAAATCGCATGGCAGCGCTCATCAAGGATCGCGTGTTTCCAGGCCAATCTTGGGTCATCAAACTAGACGTAAACTCTTGAGTTATTTCCGGCGCTGTCAGACCTGCCTGCTCGCTAGCTTGTGCTACATAATGTCGAAATAGAATTGGAATGTCTTCCGGCCGCTCAGACAGTGAAGGGATCCGCAAAGGCGTCACCTCAATCCGGTAGAACAAGTCACCGTTAAACGACCCATTATCAACAGCTTTCACAAGATCACGTGTGCTGCCAGCCAGGAGGCGCACGCTGTTTGGTTGTTCAAGCTGCTCTAATAATGCAAGCTGTGAATCTGCCGGAAGTAGAGCGATTTCATCGATAAACAGACTACCGCTTTTTGCAGAACTGACCGCTTCATTGAGATCGTCTGGCGACATGCCAGACCCCGCACGTTTTACAAAGGGGGATTTGGAACGTGGTGATGACAGGTGAATAACCTCTGCGACTTTTGAAATACCGGCACCCGGCGCGCCCATAATCAACACTTCAGTCTCAAGCTGCGAAACACGACGTACCCTTGTCCGCAAAGCTTGTGATAACTCAGACTGACCAAACAACATCCGTTCAGCCGGATCACCTGTTTCGACCAAAACCCGAAGACGACGGTTTTCAAGCACAATGTTTCGCGTTCGTAATGCACGCTCAATCACAGCCAACAAGTCTTTGGGCGCACAGGGTTTTTCTAAAAACCCAAACGCACCTTGACCCATCGCGCTTACCGCCATCGGAACATCACCTTCCCCTGTTAACAATATTACGGGCAAGTCTGGATCCTGGCTTTTGGCATAGTCCAAAAGGAAAAACCCATCACGACCGGGCATACGAATGTCAGACAAGACGACGCCCTCAAAGTCGGCACAGATCGTATCTTTCGCCGCTACGAATGAACTGAATGCGATCGGTTCAAGATCAGCAAGCTCAAGTGTTTGAGCAACTGCATCACGCACAGCACTGTCGTCGTCGACCAATAAAATTTGTTTACTCATGCTTGATCGCCCTCATGCCATGGCATCAATTTGACCGTGAACTCCGCCCCTTGGTCCAAGTTTCGGCCTTGAATTTCGCCGCCAAACCCTTGCACGATACCGTAGGAAATGGACAGCCCAAGGCCCATTCCTTCAGACTCACCCACCTCTTTGGTAGAATAGAATGGGTCAAATACCTTTTCAGGAAGATTAATACCGGGTCCAGAATCGCCGAAACGTAAGGTAAGTGCGTTGTCCTCTACAGGATCAATTTTGATAACCAGTTGTTTGTCCGTGACCACGCGCATCGCGTCGGCAGCGTTATTGATCAGATTGACAAATACCTGCGCCAGACGCACCTCGCCCGCGCGAACCCAGACAGGCGCATTGGGCCGATCAAAGACCAGCACCACGCCATCTTCTTGCAATCGGCTTTGGGTCAACTCAAGTGCGCTGTCCAAAACGGCAACCACATCAATACGTATTAGACTCTCGGTTTCCTGTCGCGCAAACGCCCTTAGGTTCTTGATGATCCGCCCCATACGCCGCGCCAAATCAGATATACGTACAAGGTTCTCAGTCGCTTTTTCGGGTTTGTCACGTTCCAAAAATTGCAGGCCATTTTCTGCAAATGATCGGATTGCCATCAGCGGTTGGTTCAGTTCATGACTGATGCCCGCGCTCATCTGCCCAAGCGCGCTTAATTTGCTGGCTTGTTCCAAATCAACTTGCGCTTGGGCCAAAGCAGCTTGGGCCTCTTCACGCTCAGTCGCCTCACGCCGCAACTGTGTGTTAGATTGCTCCAACGCCGCCGTACGTTCCGCTACACGTCCCTCAAGCATGGCATTGGCTTGTGATAATGTGCGCCGCCGCTCAGTTGCAACAAACAAGAACGCGCCAAAGGCCAAGAACAGCGCAGCGACCGCAGCAGCCTGCAACACGGCAAACCGACGCGCTGGTTGCAAATCAACCAGCACCTCGCCCACCAATCCAACCACTGGCAAATCACGCGATAGATGCAATGCATTTTCGGGCAGGTATGGTCCCCAGCCAAGGTCCCAAACCTCATGGCCGCCTAAGATATAGCTTTCAAATTGCGGCGCTTTTCCACTTAGAGGGATCAGGCCTGCCTGCCCCACAGGGCGGTTCCAGAACACCAAGTCCGATCGGTTTGAAATAAAGACACCGCCAGAGACATCTGTGAAAAAGACAGCAGGATTTCCCCCGACCCAATCCCATTCAATCGCCGCAATATTCACCGCGACAACAATAACACCGGAGACCTCAGACGCCTGATCCACAATCGGCGCGGCGTAGTAATAGACCCGTTCATCAAAGGGCTGGCGCACACCATGCGATCTGCCAAGCGCGCCTTGCATCGCACGCTGTACATAGGGCGTGTGGCTTAGATCGACGCCAACGGTTCCGCGGGCAGCCGAAACAACACGGCCCTGCCCGTCCACCAACATAACGTCCAGCGCTGCTGTTTTATCGGCAATTTCCAGCAGGACGGCCCGTGTGCGCGCATCGCTTCCAGATTGAATTGCGTTAAGAAATGCGGGGCGATCTGCAGTCAGAACTGCCAATTCACGGTAACGCTGTAACTGGCCTGTTAGCCTGTCACTGGCCAATGCCAAATCTGCCTCAGCCTGACGAGAGGTCTGATTGAGCGCTTGCACATAGCCATAGCGCCACACAACAGTTGCAACGACGCTTACCAGCACAAGGAACGCCACAATCAGCGACAAACGATAGAGAAAATCGTGTTTCATACCCTCTCTTAGCAAAGCAGCCCTTGCATTGACCAGCGACCCTGCGCTTTTGTGCAAACATGCACATACTCAATCAATCCCCGACCGATCCCGCTTTTGTCCAAGACCCCTATGCGTTCTATGAAAAAGCGCGCCGCGACACGCCTGTCGCCTATTGGGAGGACTATGGCATGTTGGCCGCCTTTGATCACGCCACTGTCCACGCCCTGCTGCGCGACAAACGGTTGGGGCGTGAGATTCCAGCAGAGCTGCGCAAGCCAGTCCCCGATCACCTGCAAGCCTTTGATACGGTGGAAGAGCATTCGATGTTGGAAAAAGAAGGCGACACGCATCGCCGTCTGCGTGGGTTGGTCCTGCGTGCTTTTACATCCCGCCGCATTGCCAACTTGAATGATGATGTGCTCGAGATTTGCAATGACCTGATCGCGGGCTTTCCCGTGGGCGAATTCGACTTGATCCCCGCCTATTGCACACAGCTGCCGGTCCGCGTCATCGCCCGCCTTTTGGGAGTACCCGAGGAACACGGCGACGACCTGCTGCGCTGGTCCAACGCGATGGTATCGATGTATCAGGCCAACCGCAGTCGCGCGATTGAGGATGCAGCGAACACAGCCGCCAGCGAATTTTCCGCCTTCCTGCGCGCCTATATCGAAACGCGGCGCGATGATCCGCGTGATGACCTGATCACCAACTTGATTGCCGCCGAAGAAGACGGTGTAAAGCTAAGCACAGACGAGTTGATCGGCACATGCGTCTTGCTTCTCAACGCAGGTCACGAGGCCACGGTGCACAGCATGGGCAATGCGGTCAAAACGCTGCTGGAACATGACACACCAAGCAGCGCGCTAAATGATGACAACATTGCAGACACCGTCGAAGAACTGCTGCGATATGATCCGCCCCTGCACATGTTTACCCGTTATGCCTATGAGGATATCGAGGTCTGTGGAGTGCCGTTGAAAAAGGGGGACGAGGTCGCCTTGATCCTAGGATCGGCAGGGCGTTGCGAGGAGGTTTGGGAAAGTGCCGACCAATTCGTACCAAGCAAAAACAGCAAATCACACCTCGCCTTTGGCGGCGGTTTGCATTTCTGCGTCGGTGCCCCGCTTGCACGGCTTGAGATGCAAATTGGGCTAAAAATGTTGTTTGAAGCCTGCCCCAATCTTCAACTGGCGCAGGCCCCTGTTTATGCTGACAGCTATCATTTCCACAAATTGGAACAGTTGATAGTCAGCCGTTAAAGCGGCAGCATTGTTGTTGATTTAATCTCTTCCATCGACAGTAACGCGGTCACATTGAACACGCGCACCTCTGAAATCAGCGCCTGATAGAACTCATCATAGGCACGTGCGTTTTTAACGCGCACCTTCAGAATATAATCGATATCGCCTGCCAACCGATGTGCCTCCTGCACCTCTGGGCGGTCGTTAAGCGCCTTAAGGAACTTGGCCTGCCAATCGGCTTCGTGCTCGGATGTGCGGATCAAAACGAAGAAACACGCCTCAAATCCCAACGCCTCAGCATCTAGGAAAACGGTCTGCTGACCGATCACTTTTGCCTCGCGCAATTTACGGATGCGATTCCACACCGGCGTCTTAGAACTGCCTACAGCCTTGGCAATTTCGTCCAAAGACTGGCTCGCATCGCGCTGCATCTCTTTCATAATTTTCCGGTCTACATCGTCAATTCGGACGTTCATTCGCTTCATTCCCTAAAATGCGTACATGCGTTCTATTTACTGACCGATGTAGAACAATCATCCTTATCGAAGTCAATGGGTAGCGTATTATCGGGAAAATTTCCTATATTTAAACCAATAAAAGGCAGAAAGGAAAAGCAATATGGATCATTTCCCAATCTTTCTAGCAACCGCAGGACGCCGCATTGTGCTGTCCGGTGGTGGTGACGCGGCCTTGGCCAAGTTGCGCCTGTTGCTTAAGACCACTGCTAACATCACCGTCTTTGCGCCCGATGCTGCACCAGAAATTAAAAACTGGGCCGAGGCTGGCAAACTGACCTTGATAAGCCGTTCGATGGAACCGGGCGACACAATGTGCGCTGTCATCTTCTATGCGGCCGACGAAGACGCGGTTGAAGACAAACGCACAGCTGCCATCGCCAACGCCGACGGCGCATTGGTGAATGTGGTCGACAACCTTGAAGACAGCCAATTCATCACACCTGCCATTGTGGACCGCGATCCTGTGGTCATCGCCATCGGCACAGAGGGCGCAGCCCCCGTATTGGCCCGCGCAATCAAAGCTGATCTGGAAGAGAAACTGCCGAGCACGCTAGGCACCCTCGCCCGTATCGGCAAAACATTCCGTAAAATGTCTTACAAGTTGCCATTTGGCCGTGCCCGCCGCGATTTCTGGCGCGATTATTACTTTAACGCCGGACCCGCGGCGATTGCCGATGGCGTTGATGCGGTTCAGTCCGCGCTTGATGCGCTGCTTAGCGATCACATGAACCGCGAGGCGCGCGAGGGCCACATCGCGTTTGTGGGTGCTGGTCCGGGCGATCCTGAGTTGCTGACCCTAAAGGCCCGAAAAGCCTTGGATGAGGCAGATGTGGTGATTTATGACCGCCTGATCAGCCCTGAAATCTTAGAGCTGGCACGCCGCGAGGCGATCATGCTCGATGTGGGTAAAGAGGGCTTTGGCCCTTCTACCCCGCAGGAAACCATCAACGATCTTCTGGTCGAGCATGGCCTGACAGGTGCCCAAGTAGTGCGCTTAAAATCTGGCGATAGCACTGTGTTTGGACGCCTTGATGAAGAACTGGATGCTGTGACCGCGGCAGGGATCGGCTGGCACATCGTGCCTGGTATCACCGCAGCGTCTGCTGCTGTGGCGTCCATCGGTCAAAGCCTCACCAAACGTCACCGCAACGCGTCTGTGCGCTTTTTGACGGGTCACGACATGCAGGGGTTCGCAGATCACGACTGGGCCGCGTTGGCCCAACCGAATGAAGTCGCCGCGATCTATATGGGCAAGAAATCAGCCCGCTTCGTTCAAGGCCGTTTAATCATGCACGGTGCGGAAAAAACCACACCTGTGACTGTGATCGAAAATGCATCACGCCCTGATCAGCGCGTCCTATCTACAACGCTAGCTCATTTGCCTGCCGATCTGGCGGACGCAAACATGACCGGCCCCGCCCTTACCTTCTATGGTCTTGCGCCGCGCGCAGCCTCTGAAATCGCTTCAACCGTCATCTCACGGGAATTTGCATAATGTCTAAATCATTCACCCCCAAAGTCGTCACCGCCAATGATCTGCTCAAAGGCGACGTGATTTATCAAACAACCACGGGCTGGACCCGCGATTTGGCCGATGCCGAAATCCTGACAGATGAGGCACACGCCGATCTGCGCCTGATCGAGGGCAGCCAACAGATCGCTGATGTTGTTGGCGTTTATCTGATAGATGTGACCCTTGACGGCACCGCCCCACAAACCACGCATTTTCGCGAAGCATTTCGCGCAAAAGGCCCATCCAATTACGTCCACGGCAAACAAGAGGTCGCATAAGATGTACACCTACAATGATTTCGACAAATCCTTCATCGCAACCCGCAACGCCCAGTTTCGCGATCAAGTCGAGCGTCGCATCGACGGATCGCTGACCGAGGACGAGTTCAAGCCTTTGCGCCTGATGAACGGTCTGTATCTGCAATTGCACGCCTACATGCTGCGCGTTGCCATTCCTTATGGCACCTTGAACGGTGGCCAAATGCGTCAACTCGCGTTCATCGCGGACAAGTGGGATAAGGGTTACGGCCACTTCACCACACGCCAGAACATCCAATACAACTGGCCAGAGCTGCGCGATGTGCCTGATATGCTGGATGCCTTGGCCGAAGTGGGCATGCATGCGATCCAAACATCGGGCAACACCATCCGCAATGTGACCGCTGACCACTTTGCTGGCGCATCTGCGGATGAGATCGCCGATCCACGTCCTGTGGCCGAATTGATCCGCCAGTGGTCCACCGATCACCCTGAATTCCAATTCATGCCGCGCAAGTTCAAGATCGCGATTACGGGCTCCCCTAATGACCGCGCTGTGACCCGCGCCCATGATATCGGGTTGCGCATGGTTGAAAAGGACGGCGAAACAGGTTTTGAAGTCATCGTTGGTGGTGGCCTTGGGCGCACGCCAATGATTGGCAAAGTCATCACTGACTTCCTGCCCCAAGAAGACCTGCTGCCATACCTAGAAAGCGTTGTGTCCGTTTGGAACCAAATCGGTCGTCGTGACAACAAGTATAAGGCACGGATCAAGATCACTGTGCACGAGCACGGCATCGAAGAAATTCGCCGCCTTGTGGACGAGCGTTTCGCGATCGTCAAAGGCAGCTTCTCGGGCGTCGATCAGGTTCGCTTGGCTGAATACAAAACGCATTTTGCAGCGCCTGACTTTACTGTGAAATCAGAGGCTGTGTTCAAAGACGCCTATCACAGCGATCCGATCTTCCGCTCTTGGGCCGACACGAACCTGTCTGCACACAAGGCTGACGGCTATTCCATCGTGTCGATTTCCATCAAGAAACAAGGCGACACACCGGGCGATGCAACGTCAGATCAAATGCGCCTGATGGCTCAATTGGCTGAAACCTTCGGCCATGACGAGCTGCGCATTAGCCACGAGCAAAACGTGATCCTTCCTCACGTTCACAAATCTGACCTTCCAGCGCTACACGCAGCACTGAAAGAACAAGACCTTGCAACCGCCAATATCGGGTTGATCAGCGATATCATAGCCTGCCCTGGCATGGATTATTGCGCATTGGCGACCGCACGTTCGATCCCAATAGCACAGGAAATCGCCACACGTTTTGATGATCTGAAACTTGAGCACGAAATCGGCAATCTCAAGATCAAAATCTCGGGCTGCATCAACGCCTGTGGACACCACCACGTGGGCCACATCGGCATCCTAGGCCTAGATCGCGCTGGCGTGGAAAACTACCAAGTTACCCTTGGCGGCGACCACACCGAGACTGCCAAAGTTGGTGATCGTGCGGGTCGTGGTTTCGCCGCTGAGGAACTTGTTCCAGCGATTGAACGTGTTGTGGATGCCTACCTTGATCTGCGCACGGGCAAGGATGAGGAATTCATCGAAACCTACCGCCGCCTTGGCCTCGCACCATTCAAAGCAGCGCTCTATCCAGAGGCCCAAGCCGATGCTGCATAGTAGCACATTTGATCAGGCATTCCGCAACGATGGTCGTGCCGCGCTTTTGAACGCGCGGTTCGCTCATGCGGGTGCCGTTGAGGTGATAAAGGCCGCCTTTGACGAGATAGGTAAGGTGGCCATGGTCTCTAGTTTTGGCGCCGATTCTGTTGTGTTGCTACGCTTGGTTGCCCAAGTGGATCGTCACGCGCCGGTGTTGTTTGTCGACACCGAAATGTTGTTTGACGAAACGCTAGAGTACCAAACTCAGGTTGCTGACCTACTGGGCCTCACGAACGTCCAAGTCATCAAAGCCAAAGATGCGGAAGTGCATGATCCAACTGGAACACTGCATAAAACCGATCCTAACGCCTGCTGCTCTTTGCGCAAAACCGCACCATTGCAGAGGACTTTAACCTCATATGATGGCTGGATCACAGGGCGCAAACGCCACCAGTCGGGCACACGCGCTCGCCTGAGTATGTTCGAGGCCGAGGACAACACACCACGGATCAAAGTGAACCCGCTGGCATTGTGGAGCGCACAAGACACCCAGCGTTTCATGATCGCCACGCAATTGCCGCGCCATCCTTTGGTTGCAAAAGACTATCCATCCATTGGCTGCGCCCCTTGCACCACCCCTGTAAAAGAGGGTGAAGACCCACGTGCAGGTCGCTGGCGCGAAACAGAAAAAGAAGAATGCGGCATTCATTTTGCAGACGGCAAAATGGTGCGTACAGGAGTGAAAACATGACTATTCTCGTGACTGACACAGGCTTTACCGCCGACACTTGGGATCAAGGCTACACACCTTTTGGCGAGGCTGCCAATGATGTGGTTTCCATTGATGTGCCCGCTGACACCAACCCTGCTGATATCGAAATCACGCCAACCCTAAAAATGGTACGCATCGACTTTCCAAGCTTTGCAGACGGTCGTGGCTTCACCATCGCACGCATGTTGCGCTTGGCCGGCTATACGGGCCGCCTGCGCGCCTATGGTCATGTGATCTCAGATCAATATGCAATGGCCCGCCGCACAGGCTTTGATGAGGTCGAAATCCATCAAGACCTAGCAGCCCGCCAACCCCAAGAGCAGTGGAAGTTCCGTGCGGATTGGAAAGACAACGATTATCAAGACCGCATGCGCGGCTGATTGCCCTCTTTCCAAACATCCCCATATTCCCTAGATCAAAAGGCGCAAGGGTTCCCTTGTGACATTTTCAGCTATGACCGAGCAAAAAGCAGTGAACACAGCATCCGCGACCAAAGCCCCGACCTTGCCAGACGCCCAAACTGTCACATCTGTGACCCATTGGACGGACCGCCTGTTCTCATTCCGCGTGACGCGTCCTGCGTCTTTGCGTTTTCGTTCTGGCGAATTCGTGATGATCGGGCTGATGGGTGAACCGCATCCTGAAACGGGCAAACAGAAACCATTGCTGCGCGCCTATTCCATCGCCTCCCCTGCATGGGACGACGAGATGGAGTTCTATTCTATCAAGGTTCCAGACGGTCCACTGACATCGCGCCTGCAACACATCAAAGTTGGCGAAGAAATCATCATGCGCCCGAAACCTGTGGGCACATTGGTGCATGACGCATTACTACCGGGCAAACGCATTTGGTTCTTCGCAACCGGCACAGGCTTTGCGCCGTTCGCATCCCTGCTGCGTGAACCACAGACATATGAGGACTATGACGAGGTCATCATCACCCACACCTGCCGCGACGTGGCAGAGCTGGAATACAGCCGCAAACTGATCGAAGACCTGCAAGCCGACGAGATGATGCAGGAATTGATCGGTGCCGAAAACCTTGCCAAGATCCGCTATTACCCAACCACCACCCGTGAAGAGAGCCCAAAGATGGGCCGCATCACGACGCTGCTGGAAGATGGGACGGTGTTCAAAGATCTAGGGATCGACGAGATTTCCGTCGATACGGACCGCGCGATGGTTTGTGGGTCTATGGGGCTGAACAAAGACATCAAAGTGATCCTAGAGGGATTTGGCCTTGAGGAAGGGGCAAATTCGGACCCTAAACACTACGTTATCGAAAAAGCCTTCGTAGGCTAAACCACGACCGGCTCCTCCCACGTTGAAGCTTATCTTCATCTTGCCAAATAAACTCTGGGGGAGCGCCGCTTGGCGCGGGGGCAAAGCCCCTTTTCATGAACGGCAATCAATCGAACAATAAAAAACCGCGCCCATGAAGGGCGCGGTTTCAGTCATTTTATGTAAGTTAGATTAAAGGCCAGCGGCTTCTTTGATCTTGTCCAAAACTGTTTGCAAAACCTCAGGGTTATCCTTGGCTTTTTCCAGTGCTGTTTTCAGCGCTGTCTTTTGGAACGCACCGATTTCGGAACCGTCAATCATCTCGGAAACTTTGTCCAAGTTGAAGCCATCAACTGACAGCAAATCAGTCATGCCGCCAGAAGCAGCCTCTGTTGTTGCAGCTGCTGTATCAGTTGCACCTGCAACGGCGTCTGTTGCTATGTCAGCTGCTGCTTCAGTTGTTGCTGTTGCTGCGTCTGTCACGGCTTCAGTTGCCGCAGTTGCGGTATCAGTTGCTGTTTCAACTGCTGCTGCAGCTGTGTCAGTCGCGGCTTCGGTTGTTGCAGCTGCTGCGTCAGTAACAACGTCAGTTGCCGCTGATGCAGTGTCTGTTGCTGTATCTACAGCTGCTTCAGCAGTTTCTGCTGCCGCAGCTGCTGTTTCTTCAGCAACTTTAGCGGCTTCTGCTGTGGCAGCTGCTGCAGCTTCTTCGGCAGCAGTTGCAGCGGCGGCTGCTTCTTCAGCAACCTTAGCAGCGGCTGCTTCTGCGGCCTCTGCTGCGGCGGCAGCTTCTTCAGCGGCTTTAGCAGCAGCAGCATCTGCAGCCTCAGTCGCGGCAGCTGCAGCTGCTTCTTCAGCTACTTTAGCAGCGGCTGCGTCAGCTGCTTCCTTTGCGGCTGCAACGACCGCTGCGGCTTCTTCAGCTGCGGCTGCAGTTGCGTCACTTGCAGCGTCAACAGCGTCAGATGCAGCTTCCAATGCTTCTGGTGCGTTTACCGCGTCAGCAGCAGAGTTCATCAATTCTTTTGGGCTGGAACCCGAATATAGCATATAGCCACCACCCGCGATTACGGCAGCAACAACGATCCACAATAGATTTTTCATAACTTTGTCCCCTCAGACATTCTTGCGCAGGTATTGGTACTGCGCCTTGTGTGAAGTCAAATGAGGGGCCAAAAGGAAAGGTGCAAGGGGGAAAACGCCTGGATTCGGCACCGTACGGCTGATTTTGCGTCTTGCGGAGGGCTACGCCCATGTTTACTTTGCCCAATTAGAGACATGTAATAACCAAAGGACGAATCTCATCGCTCGCAGACCTCATAACGCGCCGCCACAACGTGACACTGGCCCACGCATCAACGAAAAAATCCGCAATGCTGAAATCCGCCTCATTGGCGCTGACGGCGAAAACGTAGGTGTTGTTTCCCCATCCCGCGCTATGGTGATGGCTGACGAAGCCGGTCTTGATCTGGTAGAAATCTCGCCAAACGCCAATCCACCGGTCTGTAAGATCATGGATTTCGGCAAGTTTAAGTACGAGACCCAGAAACGCGAGTCTGAGGCACGCAAGAAACAAAAGATCATTGAAATCAAGGAAGTCAAATTCCGTCCGAATACGGACACCAATGATTACGAAGTCAAAATGCGCAACGTTTTTAAGTTTCTTGAAAACGGCGACAAAGTAAAAGTAACCCTTCGTTTCCGTGGTCGCGAGATGGCCCACCTTAACTTGGGTCGCGAATTGCTAGAACGCGTTGCAGAAGACACCAAAGAGCACGGCAAGGTCGAAAACTTCCCGAAAATGGAAGGCCGCCAAATGGTCATGCTAATCGGTCAGCTGCCTTCAAAGGGCTAAGCTGTTTCACCGAAGACTTTTTAGAAGGCCGCACCGTTTGTCGTGCGGCCTTTTTCATTTCTACTTACCGGAGTTCCCAATGTCCCAATTCGCCAATTATCCCAGCCTCAAGGGCAAATCGGTTCTCGTCACAGGGGGCGCATCCGGTATTGGACGTATAACAGTTGAAGCATTTGCCGCCCAAGGTGCCCACGTCGCCTTCCTTGATCGCGATGTTGAGAACTCTGCGCTTGTAACGGAGGCGACAGGTGCCCCGCATGCCATATGCGATTTACGCAATATTCCTCAGATGCAGACCGCAATTGCCAAACTGGCCGATCAGATGGGCCCTTTCAGTGTCCTTGCCAACAACGCGGCCCGCGATGACCGCCACAACTGGCAGGACGTTACGCCCGAATATTGGGATGAGCGCATGGACACCAACCTGCGCCACATGTTCTTCGCTATTCAGGCCGTTGCACCTGCGATGATTGAGATGGGGAGCGGATCAATCATCAATCTAGGCTCAAACTCATGGTGGGAAACCGTTGGCGGCTTTCCAGCCTATGCAACGGCCAAGGCTGCGGTTCATGGTTTGACCCGCACAATGGCGCGCGATCTGGGGCAACACCGCATTCGCATCAATACACTCGTCCCCGGCTGGATAATGACGGATCGTCAAAAGGAATTGTGGGCAACACCCGAAGGTTTAGAGGCCCATCGCCAAAGCCAATGCCTGCCTGACCTTATTGATCCAGTGTACGTTGCGCGAATGGTGCTGTTCCTCGCGTCAGACGATGCTGCGATGTGCACCGCTTCAAACTTTATGGTCGAAGCCGGCTCGATCTAATCGCTTCATCGAACATAAAAGGCCCCGCTGGAAATAATCCGACGAGGCCTTTTTTAATTCAGCTTAAATCAAGCGGCCTTAGCAACAGCCCGTTTGGCAATCACACCACATAGGTGCGCGCGGTACTCTTTGGAGCCATGCAGATCACCGATCATGTTGTCCGCATCCAATGTCAGACCATCTAACGCATCTGGTGAGAAGTTAACTGACAATGCAGTTTCAGCTTCAGCCCAACGAAACACGCCCTCCTCAGATGCCCCCGTAATCGCAACGCGCACGCCATCAGCGAACTTTGCGACCATCACACCAACAAGTGCGAAACGCGATGCCGGTTGGACGAATTTCTCGTAATGCGACGCTTGGGGGATTGGAAAGCGCACTTCGGTGACGATTTCACCCTCTTCCAGCGCAGTTTCAAACATTCCGACGAAATAGTCATCCGACGCGATTTCACGCGTGTTGGTGACCAAAGTGGCGCCTGATGCCAACGCAGCCGCAGGGTAACATGCAGATGGATCGTTGTTGGCCAGTGAGCCGCCGATTGTCCCACGATTGCGGACTGCGGGATCACCGATATGACCAGCAAGCGCTGCTAGGCCAGGATAAGCACCAGCGCCGGATGCGACAGCGCCGTGTGTCGTTGCGCCACCAATGCACAGTGCGCCGTCATCGCCAGTGCAAATGCCTTGCATCTCAGGAATGTTAGACAGACTTACCAATGTTGTTGGCGAAGCAAGGCGTTGTTTGAGAGTTGGGATAAGGGTTTGCCCCCCACCCAAGGCCTGTGCCTCGTCGCCTCCCAATGCTGCAACTGCATCGGCAATGCTGCTGGGTTTCTCAAATTCAAAGTTATACATCTTTTGTCCTTTCAGTTGGCCGCCCATTACTGGGTTAAATGGCCAAAAATATCACAAGAGCTGGGGCAGTGCCCCAACTTCAAATTCAAGCGTTGTTGATCGCATTCCACACGCGGTCCGGCGTCAGTGGCATGTCGATATGCGCCACCTTCTTTCCGCCCGAATTCAGCGCATCAATCACAGCATTCACAACCGATGGAGGCGATCCAATCGCACCAGCCTCACCGCATCCCTTCACACCCAATGGGTTGTGTGTGCAAGGCGTTTGGCAAGAATGATCAACCGAATAGAACGGCAGATCATCGGCACGTGGCATCGCGTAATCCATGTAGGACCCCGTCAACAACTGGCCGCTTTCCTCATCATACGAACAACCCTCAAGCAAAGCCTGACCAACCCCTTGGGCGATCCCACCGTGTACTTGTCCAGAAACGATCATCGGATTGATGACGTTGCCGAAATCATCCGCAGCGGCAAACCGTTCGATCGTAACTTTGCCAGTATCCGGATCAACTTCAACTTCACAGGCATAGGCGCCTGCAGGATAAGTAAAGTTTGAGGGATCATAGAACGCCGTTTCTTCCAAACCGGGTTCGATCTCCTCCAAAGGATAGTTATGTGGAACGTAAGCCGCCAAGGTAACATCGCCCCAAGCCACAGACTTGTCCGTGCCTGCAACGCTGAACATACCGTCCTTTAACTCGATATCAGTGTCTGACGCCTCCAGAAGATGCGCCGCGATTTTCTTGGCCTTCGCGATGATCTTTTCCGTGGCGCGTACCATTGCAGACCCACAAACCGCGAGAGAACGCGAACCGTAGGTGCCCATCCCGAATGGAATCTTAGAGGTATCACCGTGGACAATATCGATCTGACTTTCATCAATACCAATCATATCTGCAACAACCTGAGGGAATGCAGTTTCATGCCCCTGCCCGTGGCTGTGCGCCCCGACCATAACAGAGATGGAACCCGTCGCGTTCACACGCACAGTTGCGGCATCATAAAGACCTGCACGCGCACCCAACTGACCAACGAGGTTCGACGGCGCAATGCCACAAGCCTCAATGTAGTTGTTGATGCCCAGTCCACGCCATTTGCCTTTGGCCTCGGATTCTTTGCGGCGTGCTTCAAAACCAGTGAAATCAGCGATCTCTTCCAGTTTATCCATCGTCGCGTGATAATCACCTGTGTCATATTCTACAGCCACAGGCGTGGCATATGGGAATTCAGTCACATAGTTTTGACGACGTAATGCAACTGGATCAGCGCCCAACTCACGCGCAGCCATGTCGATAACACGTTCGATTTGATAGGTCGCTTCAGGGCGTCCAGCCCCGCGATACGCATCTACAGGCACCGTGTTGGTAAACATCGCTTTGACGTTAACATAGATCAGCGGCGTTTTATAATTGCCCGCCATCAATGTGCCATGCAGCCATGTTGGGACTGATGAAGCGAAGGTGGATAAATATGCACCCATGTTTGCCAAAGTATCCGTGCGTAGGGCTGTAAAGTTATTGTCTTTATCCAGCGCCAGCTGAATGGTCGTTACGTGATCACGGCCATGCGCATCCGACATGAATGCCTCTGAACGCGACGAGGTCCACTTCACCGGGCGATTACAGGCCTTGGCAGCGAAGGTACAAAACGCCTCTTCCTGATAGTGGAAGATTTTAGTGCCGAAACCGCCCCCAACATCTGGTGCAACGACACGTAGCTTATGCTCAGGAATACCCAAAACAAATGCACCCATGAGCAGGCGAATGACGTGAGGGTTTTGTGATGTGGTATAAAGCGTGTGCTGTTCATCACTGCGTGCGTAATCACCGATGGCAACGCGTGGTTCCATTGGGTTGGCAACAAGACGGTTGTTCACCAACTCTAACGTTGTGACGTGATGAGCATTCTTGAATGCTTCTTCAACCGCCCCCTTATTTTCCTCAACAAATCCCCAATCATAGCAAAGATTGGATGTAAGATCGTCATGGACCTTGGTTGCGCCCTCTTTAAAGGCGTCCTTCATGTTGATCACAGCAGGCAGCTCAGAAATGTCGACTTCGATAGCTTCCGCCGCATCGCGCGCTTGCTCTAGGCTGTCGGCGACAACGGCCGCAATGGGTTCACCAACGTGGCGCACTTTGCCGTGGGCCAAAACCGGATGTTTTGGTTCCTGCATCGGTTGCCCGTGTTTGTCCGTAACTTCCCAACCACAGGGAATACCACCAACCGCTTCAAAATCAGCACCAGTAAAAATCTGAACAACACCCGGCATCGCAGATGCGGCGGATGTATCGACAGAATTTAATGTACCGTGTGCAACGTCTGAGCGCAGGAAGAACACATAGGCCTGTCCGCGAATATTGATGTCATCTGTATAATTGCCGTTCCCTGTCAGGAACCGAACGTCTTCGCGCCGCTTACTGCTGGCACCAATTCCGCTTTTAATTTCACCGTCTTTTGGCATGGTCTTTCCTCCCTATCGCAGATCAACTGTTGTCAATCATGCGCTTATGTTTGGTCAAAAGGCGGGACATCCGCCTTTCCATGATGTTTGGACTGAAACGTTGGGGAACTCTCCCTTCCCCGTTCGTTCGAAGTTAATCAGCACCCAATGCAGCAACATCCTGTCCGGACGCGGCATAGATTGCCTTGATGATGTTGTGGTATCCCGTGCAGCGGCAAATATTGCCTTCCAAATGCACACGAATTTCTTGTTCTGATGGCTTGGGATTGTCTTTCAACAAAGCCGCCGTCGTCATCACCATACCCGGGGTACAGAACCCACATTGCAAACCATGGTGGTCCTGAAACGCTTGTTGGATTGTATTCAGCGTGCCGTCAGGTGCCGCTTGGCCTTCAATCGTCGCAACATCTGCGCCATCAGCCTCGGCAGCAAGCATAGTGCAGGATTTAACAGCGACCCCATCAACGTGAACCACGCATGCCCCACATTGGCTGGTGTCGCACCCAACGTGCGTTCCGGTCAAATCCAACGTCTCGCGCAAGAATGAAGACAAAAGCGTGCGTCCCTCAACTGTGCCAGACGCGGCTTTGCCATTCACGGTCATCGTGACCTGTGCCATATCTCTCTCCCTGTTGTTTCGTTGTAATTGGATTGAGTTAAGCATGGTGCGGGCCACTTGAGAACAAAAAACTTCCCTTACGGCATGCGGAATGACCCTACGTTCTTGGCTGAACTCTTGCTCGGGGCTGGGGTCTGGTTGGGATTTCCTTAAGCAAACCACCCACCCCCATCGCTGCAATGTCCCCTTGAGACAAAGAGATTCCACATATCAGTCGTTCCAGAACCCAATCCGCACCATTTAACGCAGGGGACCGCGCGCAGCCAGGCAACCCAATCACTGGCTTTGCGTCTAACTGACCAAAAAACAAAAGGTTTCCGGGATCAACCGGCATTCCAAAACCTGTGACTTCACCGCCTGCTTGGCGCAACGCTTGGGGGCCAACATCCATAGGGTCAGAGGTTGCAGAGGCCGTGAGCAACAAGACGAACTCGCCTTCAGATTCGGACAAAGCCGTCGTAATAGCCGCCTCATTATGTGGCACAACCGTTCGTTCAAGTAGCTCGACACCAAAACGATCCAACCGCCCACGCATGGCGTCGCGGCCCTTGAATGAGGGCATTTCATCACCAACCTGCGTTTCGATCAACGTAGCGGTTCGATACTGCGGTGTTGCAATACGAATGGCATTGGCAGCTACGTTTGCGGCCTGTAACAATGACGATTGTGGGACCGAATAGGCAATAATCTTGATCGTTGCGATCATACCGTTACTATCAGTGCGGTGAAACTGTGGGACCGTTGCCATTGTGATCATCGGATCAACAGCGTTCAGCGCCATTACAGCCGCCTCATCAATTTCTACAACCCCTGCGTCGATTGCATATAGATTGACACGCCCTGCTCCTGCAGCCGAAATTCGCACCCCAATTTTCGCAGCATCTGGCCCAACCGCGGCCGCCAATCGTGTTGCAGCCTCGTTTTCCTCAACGTCCCCGTCTTCAAGACGCGCAACAACAATGTCAGTCTGCTGATCCGCTAAGAGGTCTTTGGTATGTTCATCTGTAAGAACAGTGCCCTTGGCAATCCGGTAACTGGTACCGTTCGCGCCGGACTGAACATAAAGCGAATGGGCAAGCACAGCCCCAACAGCTTGAAATGTTCGAACCGACCCAAACTTCATACTGGCTGACGCAATACTTGAACCATCTCAGACAAGATCGAGACGGCAATTTCCTGCGGACTCGCTGCGCCGATGTCTAACCCTATGGGTCCATGAATACGGTCTATGTCCTTTTGTGCAAAACCATCTGCTAACAAGCGCTCGGTTCTTTTTGCGTGGGTTCGTTTAGACCCCAAGGCCCCGATATAAAAAGACTTTGATCGCAGCCCAACATGCAATGCCGGATCATCCAGTTTGGGATCATGCGTTAGCAACACCAATGCAGTGCGGGCATCAACGCCGTACGCAGCAAGCGCCTCATCAGGCCAATCCTCAAGGATCGTCTCGCCGGGAAAACGTGCAGCTGAGCCAAACGCACCACGCGGATCGATCACAACCGGATCGAAACCGGCAATACGTGCCATCGGCATCAATGCTTGGGCAATGTGAACCGCACCAACAATAGCCAAGCGCAAAGGCGGATTGTGGATAGCTACGAACCTCTCACCATCTTCTTCAAAACCTGAGCGGTCCTTGGCAAATCGCTCGACGAAGCCATCACCGGTCAGTCCGCGCGTACCACTTTTGATATCAACCACATAAGCGATCCCAGTTCGGGTTGTGCGCGCCTCTACCAATCGGGCTAATAGTTCTTCGGGCAAGACCGTGCCAATCGGTTCAACCAAAATCTTAATCGTTCCCCCACAGGCCAGCCCCACAGCAAAGGCATCACCATCGCTGACACCATATTCCAAAACACGTGCCTCGCCCCGCTCCAACGCCTCAAGCGCCTCAACCACCACGGCACCCTCAACGCAGCCGCCCGAAACCGAGCCCTGCATTTCGCCATCACCTGCAATCGCGAGCTGAGCACCAATTCGACGCGGCGCACTGCCCCATGTTTGGATCACAGTCGCAAGTGCCGCGCCTCTTCCGGCGCGGTACCATACCAAAGCCTGCTCTGGTGCATTTTCAAACATGTCCATTTGGACCCTCCGTTTCAGCGATATTCACCCTAGAACGCCACAATGACCAGAGGCTTTGATCCACTTTGTTGTCGCAGATCAGATGCATGTCCTTGCGCTTGCATCAAAGCCCCCCTAAATCTGTCAGGCAATTATAAATTTCCCATGCCGGAGTGCCGCCCATGCCAATGCAGGCCAAAGACATCGAAGACTTGATCCGCGAGACTTTCCCAAACGCTGCGATCACCATCACTGATCTTGCGGGTGACGGAAATCACTATGCGGCCGAAGTGATCGACGAAAGCTTCAAAGGTAAGAACCGCGTTCAACAGCAACGCGCTGTTTATGCTGCACTTAAAGGCAAAATGGATGGCTCGCACGGCGAACTACACGCCCTCGCGCTGACCACCAAAGTTCCAGAGTAATTGACCAAGGCCGCGCGCCGACGTTTTGATTAATACCCTATCCAAAGGATAATCCGATGACTGATACAGCAACACAAATCCAAACTCAGATCAGCAATAACAGCGTTGTTTTGTACATGAAGGGCACCAAAGAGATGCCACAATGTGGTTTCTCCAGCAAAGTTGCTGGCGTTCTGAACTACATGGGCGTCGAGTTCTCTGATGTAAACGTTTTGGCTGACGAAGCTATTCGCCAAGGCATCAAAGAGTTTTCTGATTGGCCAACTGTCCCACAGCTATACGTCAAAGGCGAATTCGTCGGCGGCTGTGACATCATCACTGAGATGACATTGTCCGGCGAACTGGACACTTTGTTTGCTGAAAACGGCGTGGCGTTTGACAAAGACGCTGCAAACAAAATTCGCGAAGCCAACGCATAAACGAAAAAGGTGCGCGAGGTGCGCACCTTTGTTAGTTCATAGAGTTGAGAATGGGCCGGTGGATTTATCCAGCGGCCTTTTCTTCGACTGAGGCTGCCAAAGATTCTGCGCGCGCAGTCAATTCTGCCAATGTATCAGTGACAGTTGCTGGGATCACAGGCACTTCGACGCGCTCTGGCGGTGGAGGTGCCATGTTACGCAAACCTTCCAACTCCGCCTCACGCTCATTCAACGTCCCTTGGATTAGGCTTACCTTGTCTTCAAAGCTTGCGGTTTTATCCGCCAGCATGAGGCCCGCCATCAACAACATACGCGCTTCTGGCATACGTCCAACTTGGTCTGACAAAACTTGTGCTTCGTCGTCCAACATCTTGGCTGCAGCTTGTAAATATTGTTCTTCACCCGCTTGGCAGGCCACTTCAAAATTGCGTCCGCCGATGACGATTGTAATTTCTGGCATTAGGCTGCTCCCTCTGCTTCGTTGATCAGTGGTGTCAACGCTTCTATGATCGCTGTGGTTTCCGCTACATCAATAGAACGGGCCGCGCGCAGCGCCTCCAGCTCAGCCATCATAGACTTGTTGATCAAATGTGGTTCACCGACACCCGCCTCATTGGCCACGCGCAAAGCATCGTTCAATTCCCGCAGACCATCGTTGGCTTTACGCACACGCTGAATTTCGGCGTCCAACTCGGCCATCCGCGCCTTGGCATCTTGTGCCATCTGTGTCGCTGCAGCCAATTCACCCTCTTGGCGTTGGTTCAGCACACGGACGCGCTCAGCCAATTGTGCATTGGCTAGTTTTTCTTCTTCAAGCGCTTGCCCAAGGGCCGCTGAATCGCCACCGCTGTTGGCTCCCAATTGGTCCAAGCCAGCGGCCACACGGTCCATTGCCGCGGTAATCCGTCGCTGAAGTTCGTCAATATCGCTCATGCGTTGCCCTCGTTTTTAGTATCTGCCGATTGCTCATTTTTAACAACTATATCCGAATAAAGAGAATAATCGAGCCACAATCGAATCGAAATTAATCGCTTATTTCAAACAGACTATCTAAAGCCTCAAGAAAATGCGCCCCCTTGGTATCAGGGATTTGTTGCCGCAAGCTCATGCAAGTTTTGCACGAAGCGGATATCCTCGACTTGATCTTTGCGTCTTGGCTGTTATGCAGCTTTAACTTCGACATTTTTCAAAGGATGATACCACGTGGATTTGACTGCCCTACGCACCGCCAACCCCGATCATTGGTCCAAATCAGCCGCCATCCGCGCGCTGACATTAGACGCTGTTGCAGCTGCCAACTCTGGCCACTCTGGTATGCCAATCGGTATGGCAGACGTTGCGACTGTCCTTTTTGAAAAGCACCTGAAATTTGATGCATCTGCCCCGAATTGGCCAGATCGCGATCGCTTCATTCTATCTGCCGGCCACGGCTCAATGTTGTTGTATTCCCTGCTTCATTTAACAGGCTATGAAGACATGACTTTGGAGCAGATCAAAAACTTCCGCCAATGGGGCGCGATCACTGCAGGTCACCCCGAGTACGGTCATGCAACTGGTATCGAAACTACAACAGGCCCACTAGGCCAAGGCATTGCAAACTCAGTAGGTTTCGCAATGGCCGAAGAAATCCAACGCGCCACTTACGGCAAAAAAGCTGTGGATCACTACACATACGTCATGGCCGGCGACGGCTGCTTGATGGAAGGTGTAAGCCAAGAGGCGATCACACTTGCTGGCCGCCATGCATTGTCTAAGCTTATCGTCATGTGGGACAACAACAACATCACCATCGATGGCACTGTTGAATTGTCAGACCGCACGGACCAAGTTCAGCGTTTCAAATCAGCAGGTTGGGCTGTTTTGGAAATCGACGGCCACGATCCGGCTGCCATTGATGAGGCGTTGGCCCAGGCGAAGAAGGGTAACAAGCCAACAATGATCGCTTGCAAGACCCACATCGCTTTGGGGCACGCAGCACAAGACACATCCAAGGGCCACGGCGCATTGACCGATCCAGAGCAAATGGCAGCAGCCAAAGCCGCCTATGGTTGGACAACAGGTCCATTTGAAGTTCCTGCAGAAACTAAGTCTGCATGGGAAGCCATTGGAACCAAAGGGAAAGCTGCGCGTCTTGAGTGGGAAGAGCGTTTTGCGACCCTTCCAAACGGTAAACAAGAACAGTTCAAACGCGCCTATGCTTTGGACGCTCCAAAGAAGCTAAGCGCCGCCGTAAAGGCGTTCAAAAAAGAAGCGTCTGAAACAGCACCCAAGATGGCAACACGCGCCTCTTCTGAGAAGGTGCTTCAGGTCTTGAACCCAATTATGCCAGAGACTGTGGGCGGCTCTGCCGACCTTACCGGATCTAACAACACCAAGACATCTGACATGGGTGTTTTCGATCTAGATACACGCGCGGGTCGCTACGTCTACTGGGGCATCCGTGAGCATGGCATGTCATCTGCGATGAACGGCATGGCGCTGCACGGCGGTGTGCGTCCGTACGGCGGAACGTTCATGTGCTTCACCGACTATGCACGCCCTGCAATGCGCCTTGCGGCCCTGATGAAAATCCCAACGGTTTTCGTTATGACGCACGACAGCATCGGCCTTGGCGAAGATGGCCCAACACACCAACCTGTTGAGCACCTTGCAATTTCACGTGCAACGCCAAACACTTACGTGTTCCGCCCTGCGGACACTGTAGAGACGGCAGAGGCATGGGAAATCGCACTGACCACCAAAGAGACCCCTTCTGTCTTGTCCCTAACACGCCAAGGTTTGCCAACGGTTCGCACCGAGCACAAAACCAAAAACCTGACCGCACAAGGCGCTTATGTTTTGGCGGATGCAGAGGGCAAACGTCAGGTTATCTTGATGGCCTCAGGGTCAGAAGTTGAGATCGCATTGGCGGCACGTGACATCCTACAAGCGGAAGGGATCGGCACACGCGTTGTGTCCATGCCATGTATGGAATTGTTCGCACAGCAAGTCGAAAGCTACCGCAAACGCGTGCTTCCGGGCGGCCCAGTTCGTGTGGGTGTTGAAGCGGCTGTACGCCAAGGTTGGGACCAGTGGTTGCTGGGCGAACGTGGCAAATCTAACAAGGCTGATTTTGTTGGCATGGACAGCTTTGGTGCCTCTGCACCAGCGGGTGAATTGTTCGAACAATTCGGCATCACAGCGGCCAACGTTGCGGCAAAAGCCAAGGCGCTTCTGTAAGGCGTTAACGCACCGTTCGGCGCTGCTGAACGGCTGAAATGTACAAAAGGGCGGGTGTTATGTACAATACATCCGCCCTTTTTATGTCTGGAATGTGGGGGTTAAAGGTGAAATGTACAGATCAGGGCGTGATTTGTACATTTTAGAGGCTTGGGGTGCGTTAACATCTTGTTCAGGATCGGCGCGCGTTAACGTTTGAGCGGGACGGTTAACTGTTTGTTTAGGTTTAGATACTCGAGCTTACCCCCCTAAAGTTGAAAAACAGACAGCACCCTTGCCTTGTGAATTCTCAAAGCTGAGTCATTTTTCAAGTTTATCGAAACGCTAAAGTAAGAGTTTTCTATGAAGTCAATTTGGACATCCGCAATAATCGCAACGTTGACCCTCTCGGGCTGCATGTCTGATGAAGGTGGAATAGCGCAGGATCCAGCGCCAGTATTAACGGAGGATCCCGGGCCAACAATGCCCCCAAGCTCGGTGAAATTTGCATATTACTTCGACTCGAATGGCCGAGATTATACCTATCACGTCGAGCGGGATTTTGCCATTCTTGAAGGTTCTTCCGTCAGATTGATCATGAGAAATGATTGCGCTGCTTTTTCTTCGGATGATGAAAATGGTACTTGGGCTTGGGCAAATGGAGGTTTCGTTGTCGAGTTTCCAAACCGCAGCTTTGGCTTCCCTCGTCAGGATCAGCCTGTGCCAGGTGGCTATGGATGCCAGATGTGACCAAATAAGTCGAATTCCTCAGGTTGTAACTTGTTAACGCTCAATACCCAAAGGATCCCAAAATGCGCATCTTTGCTACTGTTACCCTATCGCTTCTCATTTCAACGGCTTCTGCCGCGGGCCCCTTTGACGGGAATTGGGACTTAGAAAAGGCATATTGCGCCGACGGAGGCTTGAGCGATACCCGTCAGAGTATCTCTGGCAATGTTTCGTACCGTTATGAATCTTCATGCGAATTGTTAAATCCGACGCCCATTCGAGGGATGAAAAACACAGTCCTTTATGACCGTAAATGTGTATCTGAAGGTGAAAACGTCGACGGGGGTCGCGTTTTGATGTCGATTACGGAAGATGGAAAAATGATGACCTACAACGATGGATATTTGAACCTGCGCATCAAATGCTAAGCGCTTTGAGACGCTCGTTGGCTAACTGTGCAGGTCCAACGCCTGCACATTCAGATCAGCAAGCAGATGATACCGCCGGTAATCCAAAGATACGTCGACTAGAGATCTGTTTTATTTGAGAATTTCAAGATGTTGCTCATCAGAGTAGTGCGAGACAAGTCGCTAACTGATTTGGCAAAAAATATTACAAGAAGATAAAAGAAGGAAGTTATATGTCGTGTCGTGATTGTAAACTTTGCACAGAATCCCCAATCAAAAGTCTACTTTTTGGCCTGCCACGGTTGGCTTGGCGTTTGCTAACATTCTGGAACATTGGGCTTTTCCAAAGAAGATGCCCTCAGTGTAAACACCTGATGTCGCAACACCAACGTCGCGCAGACGGCAGTTTCCGAGATTAAAGTTTATGTGGGCGATGTTTAAAAAACGGTCCAAAACAAAGGTCCACATCGCCAACTTTGAAGAGGGGGATCGAAATGCTCAAGTTTCCATTGAGTTCGATTCTCCTGTCAAAACTGAGCGGCCATTAGGGTATCAATTGGCTATTGGGCTTATCAAACTGCTACTTTTCCCATTCCTACTGCCGTTCAAAATCATTTGGTACATCCTAAAAAACATCGTCAGCGAATGACTTCATCTGAATGTGGCTTGAGTTGTTGCACCCGCATGTTCAGAACTGGGCATACGGCCAGCACGTCGGTTGCTCACCACGGCCAACCCCATCTCCATCTTTAGCTTTTCCCACCCAATGCAAATTTTTGCACAAGTACCTCTACTTTTGTTAGCGCCATCATCAATGTTTGCGCTACCGTTGCCGCTAACAGTTTGATTTTGCCTTATTTAACCCTTTCTTGATCAAACCCAGCCCCCTAAGAACATCTTAGAAATTGGGTATTTCGAGGATTCTAAAATGACGGTAAAAGTAGGCATCAACGGGTTTGGCCGCATCGGGCGCTGTACTCTGTCTCATATCTCGCAATCGCTGCGCAACGATATTGAAGTTGTTAAGGTCAATGCGACGGGGCCTTTGGCCACTGCTGCGCATCTGATCAAATATGACTCTGTCCATGGCCGTTATCCTCAGGACATCACCGTTGGCAATCGCACCCTTGATTTGGGGCGCGGCGAGATCGAGATGTTTTCGACCTACAATATGGACGAGCTGGATTGGTCGGGTTGCGATGTTGTGCTGGAATGCACCGGCAATTTTAACGACGGGCACAAAGCCAAAAAGCACATCGAGCGCGGCGCGAAACGTGTGCTGTTGTCTGCCCCCGGTAAAAACGTCGACAAGACAGTGGTATTTGGCGTCAACGACGAGTTGATGGCAGCCAATGACACGATGATCTCAAACGGATCTTGCACCACCAACTGCCTTGCGCCGCTGGCGAAGGTGTTGGATGCAGCATTCGGCATTGAGTCTGGCATCATGACCACGATTCACAGCTATACAGGCGACCAACCCACCCTAGATCGCCGCCACGACGATCTGTACCGCGCCCGCGCTGCGGCTATGGCGATGATCCCAACATCCACAGGTGCTGCCAAGGCCCTGGGTGAAGTGCTCCCGCAGCTTAAGGGCAAATTGGACGGCTCTGCGATGCGGGTCCCTACCCCCAATGTTTCGGCTGTCGACCTGACGTTTTACGCCAAGCGCGACGTAACAGTCGAAGAAGTGAACGCCGCTGTCGCCAAAGCCGCCGCGGGTCCGATGGGCCGTGTCTTGGCCTATGACGATGAAGAAAAGGTATCGATCGATTTTAACCACACCGAGCACAGCTCTATCTTTGCCCCTGACCAGACCAAGGTCGTGGGTGGCCGCATGGTGCGTGTGCTGGCGTGGTATGACAATGAATGGGCGTTCTCTGTGCGCATGGCCGATGTGGCTGTTGCGATGGGCCAGTTAGATTAAGCCACGCGCTTAACAACGCTACACTTGCGAGATTGGGGTAAGGCTGGCATATCAGCCTTACCCTTTCGTTGTTTTAGGCCTGATCCCATGACAAACCCAATCGCACTCGTTCTTGGTCTGATTATCGTGATCGGTCTGTGTGTCGATTTTTTTATGTTCGACACCGCCTACCTTATCTTTTTAGCGAAAAAACTGGCTGAATTCACAGAATGGCTGGCTTTCTGGCGCTAAGCGCTGGTGAGGTTTCGCGGTTGACATAACCTTAAAAATGACAATGTTAGCGATAACATGAATTTGTCATATATGACGAGCGACACCGTTCAAGAAGGAACCCGCACATGACCACTAAAATTGCAATCAACGGATTTGGCCGTATTGGCCGTAACGTATTGCGCGCACTGCTTGAATCAGGTCGCACAGATTTGAAAGTTGTGGCGATCAATGACCTTGGTCCCGTTGAAACAAACGCACACCTGTTGCGTTTTGATTCCGTCCACGGCCGTTTCCCAGGCACCGTAACAACAACCGAAGATACAATTGACGCAGGCCGTGGCCCAATGCGCGTGACTGCAATCCGCAACCCAGCTGACCTGCCATGGTCTGATGTTGACGTTGTAATGGAATGCACCGGTATCTTCACATCCAAAGAGGCCTGTCAGGCTCACCTTGATAACGGTTCAACCCGCGTTTTGATTTCTGCACCAGGCAAAGACGCAGACAAAACAATCGTTTACGGCGTAAACCACGACACATTGACTGCAGACGACTACGTTGTTTCCAACGCGTCCTGCACAACCAACTGCCTGTCCCCTGTTGCTAAGGTCTTGAACGATGCCATCGGCATCAACAAAGGCTTTATGACCACAATCCACAGCTATACAGGCGACCAGCCAACGTTAGATACGATGCACAAAGATCTATATCGCGGTCGCGCTGCGGCATTGTCCATGATCCCAACATCAACTGGTGCTGCCAAGGCTGTTGGCCTTGTATTGCCTGAATTGAACGGCAAATTGGACGGCGTTGCGATCCGCGTTCCAACACCAAACGTATCTTGTGTGGATCTGACGTTTGAAGCGTCACGCGACACGACCGTTGAAGAAGTGAATGCAGCTATCCGCGCAGCAGCTGATGGCCCGTTGAACGGTGTTCTCGCCTACACTGACCTTCCAATGGTCAGCACAGACTTCAACCACGATCCTGCATCCTCCACGTTCCACAACGACCAAACTAAGGTTCTGGATGGCAACATGGTGCGCATCTTGACGTGGTATGACAACGAGTGGGGTTTCTCGAACCGCATGTTGGACACAGCCGTTAAGATGGGCAGCTTCGCTTAAGGCAAAGCCAACCTGTGAGACAAAGAAAAAGGTGCGCTTTCGGGCGCACCTTTTTTATTGGTAAATAGTCCGAATTGGTAAAGATCAGCCCAAGCGTTCTTTCAGCTTTTGGTTCACCAACGGTGTTACAAACTTGCTGACGTCGCCATCAAGACGGGCAATCTCTTTTACCAGTTTGGATGCGATTGCTTGATGCTTGGCCTCGGCCATCAAGAAGACGGTTTCAACACTATCATCCAGCACACGGTTCATGCCAACCATCTGATATTCATACTCAAAATCTGCTACAGCGCGAAGGCCGCGAATGATCATAGTTGCCCCAACATCATGGGCGCAATCGATCAAAAGGTTCTCAAAGGGGTGTGCGACGATCTCTGTGCCTGTCTGTTCTGACAGCTTGGCGCACTCGGCTTCAATCATCGCCACGCGTTCCTCAAGGGTAAACAACGGACCCTTGTCGCGGTTAATCGCAACACCAATGACCAAGCGGTCCACCAGCATGCTGGCGCGGCGTATAATATCAACGTGACCCAGAGTTATCGGGTCAAAGGTTCCTGGGTATAGTCCTACGCGCATGGCCACGCTCCGTCGCATAATTAAGTTGCGCGCAAGCAATCATTTTGTGCCAAAGATTGCAAGCAGGTGTTAGCGTCAACAGACCAACAAAAAGCCTAGTGGCCCATGATCATGCCCTCAAGCGCATCTTTCTCCATCGCCAATTCACTTAGGCGCGCTTTTACAACGTCACCAATCGTAATCAAACCAACCATATCCCCCGCTTCTACCACAGGCATGTGGCGAAAACGGCCCTCTGTCATCATCTTCAAAACGTTGTCTGCGCTTTCATCACGCGAACAGGTCACAAGTTTAGAGGTCATATAGGTATCAACTTTATCCATCAGACAGCTGGCACCACTATTGGCAATTGCGCGCACGATATCACGTTCGGACAAAATGCCCTTTGCGTCTTTACCAGTCTGAGAAATGACGACAGTACCAATCTTACGGTCCGAAAGTATTTTTGCCGCTTCTGAGACCAAAGACCCTGATTTCACAGTGACAACTGCGCCGTCAGATTTTGACTTTAGAATTTGATATACCAGCATAGATACTCTCCTAAAATATGTAATGAATAATTATAGGGTTGCCGCAAAAGTTGTCTAAGTCAAGATTCCTGCTTCGAGGCGAAAAACCTCCTTGCGTACCCCGTCAGACAGAGCTTGAGCAAACCGTGCCAGCTTTGCATTCTGGCGATCATCCTCGTGACGGATCATGTAGAAGCTACGCGTCAGGGCAATCTCGTTTTGCAGCACAAATCGCAACTCAGGCGCAAAGGGCATCGCAAAATCGTGCACCACGCCCACGCCACCGCCACGGCGCAATAGGTGCAACTGCACAGAAACAGAGTTGGACGCAAGCGGCACGCGCCCTGCCCCGATATCAGTCAAGTAATCCAATTCACGGTCAAAGATCATGTCTGGAATATATCCCACAATCCGGTGATCGCGCAGCGCGCCCTTTTCCGATATCTCGCCCGCCCCTTTCAAATACGCCTCAGATGCTGCCAAATGCAGGCGATAATCCGTGATCTTCTGAACCGTCAAACGCCCAGCTGTTGGGGCACTTACTCCAATCGCCAAATCCGCCTCACGGCGTGACAGATTGAAAACACGCGGCAAGGCCACGATCTGAATATCCAACTCCGGATGCTCAACCGCCAAAGCCGCACAGACCTGCGGCAAGATATAGTTCGCACAACCATCAGGGGCCCCGATACGCATTTGACCTGTCAAACTGTCACTTTGCACCGGCAGGCTGCTGGTGGCGACGCGCATCGCAGTCTCTGCCTCCTCTGCACGGCTCAACAACTCAGCCCCCGCAACAGTCAGCGCATAGCCTTGGGGGGATTTCACAAACAATCCTGTCCCCAAGGACGTCTCTAAGCGCGCCATGCGCCGCCCCAGCGTCGCGGGATCAAGGCGCAACTGCTTGCCAGCGGCAGACAACCCACCCTCACGCGCCACCGCCAAAAACAAACGCACATCATCCCAATTGTCTTGCATGACCCATCACTCCAGTTTTCGCCCACCTTCACTTTACCCCATAAACTCTGGGGGAGGCCGCAGGCCGGGGGCAAAGCCCCTACTCATTGCCTCATCCTCACACCTACAAAAATGCAAAGCTGTTTTGACATCTTTCCCCTGTTGCATGATTTTTTGCAAGACTAAGCTATCGTTAAATCAACCAAAGGGATTCCCACATGCAAGAGCTCACGCATTACATCAACGGCGCACATGTCAAAGGTACGTCAGGCCGTTTCGCAGACGTCATGAACCCAGCCACTGGCGAAGTTCAGGCCAAGTGCCCATTGGCATCTGCTGCTGAAATGGACCAAGCGGTACAATTCGCTGCTGCTGCACAGCCAAAATGGGCTGCAACAAACCCACAACGCCGCGCACGCGTGATGATGAAGTTCGTGGGCTTGCTTAACGACAACATGGACAAACTGACCGAGGCTCTTTCCCGCGAGCACGGCAAAACTCTGCCCGACGCCGCAGGTGACGTGCAGCGCGGCCTTGAGGTGGTTGAATATTGCATCGGTGCCCCTGAGTTGCTCAAAGGCGACTACACTGACTCTGCTGGCCCTGGTATCGACATGTATTCCATGCGCCAAGCTTTGGGTGTGACTGCCGGCATTACCCCGTTCAACTTCCCCGCCATGATCCCGATGTGGATGTTTGCCCCTGCCATCGCATGTGGCAACGCGTTTATTCTAAAACCGTCCGAACGTGATCCATCCGTCCCATTGATGCTTGCTGAATTGATGGAACAAGCTGGCCTGCCTAAAGGCATCCTTCAGGTTGTGAACGGCGACAAAGAAGCCGTAGACGCAATCTTGCACCACGATGTGATCCAGTCTGTTGGCTTTGTTGGCTCAACCCCAATCGCAGAATACATCTACGCAACTGGCTGTGCGAACGGCAAACGCGTTCAGTGCTTTGGCGGCGCGAAAAACCACATGATTATCATGCCTGACGCTGACATGGATCAAGCCGCTGACGCTTTGATTGGTGCCGGTTACGGCGCTGCTGGCGAACGCTGCATGGCGATTTCCGTTGCGGTTCCAGTGGGTGACGACACAGCCGATCGTTTGATCGAAAAGCTGGTTCCACGGATCGAAAAGCTAAAGGTTGGACCGTACACCTCCGGCAACGACGTGGATTACGGCCCTGTTGTTGCTGCCGCAGCGAAAGCCAACATCGAACGGTTGGTTCAAACCGGTATCGATCAAGGTGCTGAGTTGGTTGTTGATGGTCGCGATTTCTCGCTTCAAGGCTATGAGGAAGGGTTCTTTGTTGGTCCACACTTGTTTGACCGCGCTACCAAAGAAATGGACATCTACAAGCACGAGATCTTTGGCCCTGTCCTGACCTGTGTACGTGCCCAGACCTATGAAGAGGCCATCGGCCTTGCCATGGACCACGAATACGGCAACGGCACAGCGATCTTTACCCGTGACGGCGACGCAGCCCGTGATTTCGCAAACCGCATCAACGTTGGCATGGTCGGCATCAACGTGCCGATCCCTGTGCCATTGGCCTACCATACCTTTGGCGGTTGGAAGAAATCTGTGTTCGGCGATTTGAACCAGCACGGTCCAGATGCGTTCAAATTCTACACGCGCACCAAAACTGTGACAGCGCGCTGGCCGTCAGGCATCAAAGAAGGCGGCGAATTTTCTATCCCAGTGATGGAATAAACAATACTGAGTGTCGCCCATTGTGGCGGCACTCAGCCATCTAAACGACCGGCTCAAACTCTCATGCTTTGAAATATTCGTGAAATACTTTGAATTTAACATTCGTTCAATTCACCTAGCCACCTGCACGCGAGGATCGACATGGATTTTGCCCTAAGCGAAGAACAATCTGCAATTTTTGATATGGCCTATGCCTTTGGCCAAGACGCCATCGCGCCCCACGCACGTGATTGGGAAATTGCCGAAACAATCCCCAAAGACCTGTGGCCAAAAATTGGCGAACTTGGCTTTGGTGGTCTTTATGTTTCTGAAGACGGCGGCGGGACGGGTCTTTCCCGCCTTGATGCGACCCTTGTTTTTGAAGCCCTCAGCATGGCCTGCCCTTCGGTTGCGGCCTTCCTCTCCATCCACAACATGTGCGCCAAGATGATCGACAGCTTTGGCAGTGATGAGATGAAGGCACGTGTGATGCCTGACGTTTTGGCGATGAACACAGTCCTAAGCTATTGCCTGACAGAACCCGGATCAGGATCAGACGCGGCTGCCCTTAAGACCCGCGCAGAGCGCACAAACGAGGGCTATACCCTGAACGGCACAAAAGCGTTCATTTCGGGCGGTGGCTATTCAGATGCCTATGTCTGCATGGTGCGCACGGGTGAAGACGGCGCTGCGGGTGTGTCCACCCTCTATGTCGAAGACGGATCAGATGGCCTGTCCTTTGGTGGGCTAGAGCAAAAAATGGGCTGGCGTTCACAACCCACAGCGCAGGTTCAATTTGATGATTGCAAAGTCGCCGCACAGAACCTGATCGGTGACGAGGGCAAAGGGTTTAAGTACGCGATGATGGGCCTGGACGGGGGTCGATTGAACATCTCTGCCTGTTCGCTCGGTGCTGCCCAAACGGCCCTGAACGCGACCCTTGATTACATGGGCGAGCGCAAAGCCTTTGGCAAATCCATCGACCAATTCCAAGGGTTGCAATGGCGCCTTGCGGATATGGAGATCGAGCTGCAAGCCGCCCGTGTTTTCCTACGCCAAGCGGCTTGGAAATTGGACACAGGCGCGCCAGACGCGACCAAACACTGCGCTATGGCTAAGAAATTCGTGACCGAGGTAGGCAGCAAGGTTGTGGATCAATGCCTACAACTACACGGTGGTTACGGCTATCTGGCTGATTATGGCATCGAGAAGCTGGTGCGCGACCTGCGCGTTCACCAAATCCTTGAAGGCACCAATGAAATCATGCGGGTCATCGTTGCCCGCGACATGTTGAAGAACCGCTAAATCATATGACTGACATCTCAATCCGCATAATTGGCCAAGCAGGTCGCATCACTTTGCAACGCCCACAAGCGTTGAACGCCATGACCTACGAGATGTGTCTGGCAATTGAGACCGCCCTTGATGAATGGCGCGCAGACCCTGCTGTTAAGCTGGTTGTCATGGACGCTGAGGGCGATCGCGCCTTTTGTTCGGGTGGTGACATCGCGGATATGTATGCCACAGGCACGGCGGGTGATTTCTCCTATGGTCAGAAATTTTGGGCCGATGAATACCGTCTGAACGCCAAGATATTTGAATACCCAAAACCTGTTGTTTCCTTCCTTCAGGGGTTCACCATGGGCGGCGGCGTTGGGATTGGGTGTCACGGATCACACCGCATTGTCGGTGACACCAGCCAGATCGCCATGCCCGAGGTGGGCATTGGGTTGGTCCCTGACGTTGGCGGTACCTTGATGCTGGCCTTGGCCCCTGAGCGTTTGGGTGAATACCTTGGCACAACAGCGTCGCGCATGAATGCATCCGATGCGATTTTTGCTGGTTTTGCCGATATCTATATCCCAGAGGGCAAATGGCCTGAGTTGATTGCCCAGCTTGAAACAACGGGCGACACCGCATGCCTTGTTGCTGAGACCCCTGCCGAAATCGGGCCGATCCAGTCACAGATGCCTGAGATCACCAAACATTTCCGCGGCGTTGGCCTGTCGGATGTTTTGACCACATTGGAAAACGACGACAGTGAGTTTGCCCAAAAGACGTTAAAGCAACTGCGCCGGAACAGCCCGCTTTCTATGGCCTGTACCTTTGAAATCCTGAACCGTTTGCGTGGCTCTAACATCTCGCTGGCCAAAGCATTGGACCTTGAATACCGCTTTACCGCGCGCAGTATGGAGCACGGTGACTTTATCGAGGGCATCCGCGCCGCGATTATCGACAAAGACCGCAGCCCCAAATGGCAATTCGCAGATGGCACCGTCCCTGCGACGGCCGTATCAAAGATGTTGCTGCCTTTGGGCGAAAACGCATTAGACTTGCAGACCAACACATCGGAAGGACACGGCATGAACATCGGCTTTATCGGACTGGGCAACATGGGCGCACCTATGGCTGCCAACTTGGCTGCTTCGGGACATAACGTGACGGGCTTTGATCCGGCGGGCACAACGGCTGAGGGCGTTGCTGTCGCTGCCACTTCTGTTGAAGCGGCGGCAGATGCAGATGTTGTTATCACGATGCTCCCTAACGGTGCGATCCTGCGCAGTGTTGCGGCCGAAGTGATCCCCGCGATGAAATCAGGTGCGACCTTATTGGATTGTTCCACCGTTGACGTTGAAAGCGCCAGCGCGGTGGCAGCGGATGCCCAAGCAGCCGGCCTATTGGCTGCAGATGCGCCTGTGTCGGGTGGTATCGGTGGCGCGGCGGGTGGAACGCTGACATTCATGGCGGGTGGATCTGAGGCGGCCTTTGCCACCGTGTCCCCGTTGTTTGAGATCATGGGGCAAAAGGCGGTGCATTGCGGCGCGTCAGGTGCTGGCCAAGCGGCCAAGATTTGCAACAACATGGTTTTGGGTGCGACGATGATAGCGACCTGTGAGGCCTTTGCCTTGGCCGATAAGCTGGGCCTTGATCGTCAAAAGATGTTTGACGTCGTCAGCACATCTTCTGGATACTCATGGTCGATGAACGCCTACTGCCCTGCCCCAGGCGTTGGCCCGACCAGCCCCGCAGACAATGATTACGCACCGGGATTTGCAGCTGAGTTGATGTTGAAGGACCTTGGGTTAAGCCAGCAGGCCGCCAGTGCGGTGAATGCGGACACACCAATGGGTGAATTGGCCCACGCGTTATATAAGAAGTTCGTTGAGGACGAAGGCGGATTGGGCAAAGATTTCAGCGCCATGTTACCACGGTTCGAGCAACGCAACCGTAAGGTGTAGTCAGGGAAAAGCCATGACCTAAATGTGTTTGAATTGCGTTATTGCTTCTCGGACGATCAATTTTTTCGGCTGTGGGAGCAATATAAAACCACGATAAATTATTGATATAAAGCAATTAATCTTAAGAAGCGAAAATACGTGTTTGGTTAGCGTTTCTTTTTTGTGAACCCATTATTTCCTTATTCGCTACAATCGAATGACAAACTTTCCCTGCATACCTGCCTCAAGACGGATCAGCTCCGCGTAATGAGGACGAGGGAAAAATGGCGACAGCAACAGAGCTGCCAATCAATACAAGTGCGACGGCACTTGATATGGCGAATGAGATTTTCGGCAGCGGCATGGTCGTCAATACCGCGACCTACAGCGGCGACGCGGCGTCGAGTGGTACATATTCCAATGGCGACACCGTTTCCCCATTCGCAACACCCGGTGATACGGGCGTTATCCTTTCGACAGGCAACGTAGTCGATTTTACAAACAACGACGGCACCTCAAATACCAACCAATCTGGCGGAACCTCCACTAATACGGTTGGTGGGATTGACGGCGACGCGGATTTTAATGCACTCGCAACGGGTTCATCCTTTGACGCGGCATTCCTTGAGATGACCTTTACGCCTACTGGCGATACGCTAACCCTTGATTTTGTGCTAAGCTCCGAAGAGTACCCCGACTTTGTGAACACAGCATATAACGACGTCATTGGCGTTTGGGTCAATGGCACTCTCGCGACGGTCAGTGTTGCCGACGGCACGGCGTCCATCAGCAATATCAATAATGGCGAAACTCAAAACATTTTTAATGATAACTTGGCTGACCAATTTAATACGGAAATGGACGGCTTTACTGTCACACTTACTTTCACTGCACCAATAACCCCAGGCGCTATCAATACCTTAAAAATTGGCGTCGCGGATGTTGGCGACAGCGGCTATGATACCAATCTTTTGATCGCAGGGGGGTCAGTTCAGTCGACCATCATTGCCCAAGATGACACCATCATCTTTGGCGAAAACGATACCAAGATTCTTGATGTTTTGGACAATGACAGCTCAACCGGTGGCGCATTGACGGTGACACACATCAATGGTCAGGCTGTCGTGGCTTCTGACCCCGCGAACAATTCGATCACGTTGACGACTGGCCAAATCATTACACTGCTCCCAGACGGTACGTTCCAAATTCAGGGCGATGCCGACCTTGAAACTGTGTACTTCAACTATTCAATTGAGGATGCGGCGGGCAATACAGACAGTGCGCTGGTAGAAGTTGTTCAAATTCCATGCTTTGCCTCAGGCACAACGATTGAAACGGCCGAAGGCCCCATGCTGATCGAGAATATTACCGCTGGGATGTATGTTAATACCCGCGATGACGGCCCACAAATGGTTCGATGGATCGGCAACAGCACGGTTTCTACCGAAGGCAACCAACGTCCGATCCGTGTCAAAAAGGATTCGTTTGGCGCAACATCTGATTTGATCGTCTCCCCGCAACACCGCATCATGCTAGAGGGATGCTGGGCAGAGTTGTTGTTTGGCGAACCAGAGGTGTTGGTGAAAGCCAAAGACTTGATCAATAATTTCACCGTCATCAATGATTATGAGTTAGAGCAAGTCACATACCATCACATGCTATTTGATCGCCATCAGGTGATCACAGCAAATGGTGTGGCTTGTGAAAGCTATTTGCCCGGCGATCAGACAATGGCAGGGTTTAATCACGACACTCAGAAAGAAATCCTAAACTTGTTCCCAGCCTTGCGCGAAGACCTTGGCAACTACGGTGGTGCCGCGCGTCCCCTTATCAAAGGACGCGAAGCACTCCCGTTGTTGGCGGCAATGGCTGCCTAATTATTTGGCAGCCCCTTCTTTGGGTGTTAGCATGCTCTTGAGGTAATGACCTGTGTAGCTTTCGGCGACGTCCGCCACTTTTTCGGGCGTGCCCGTCGCCACAACCATACCTCCACCATCACCACCCTCTGGCCCGATATCAATGATGTGGTCCGCCGTTTTGATCACATCAAGGTTGTGTTCAATCACGATGACTGAATTCCCCTGATCCACCAATTCATGCAGCACTTCCAATAACTTGCGCACATCTTCAAAGTGCAAACCTGTGGTCGGCTCATCCAAGATGTACAACGTGCGCCCAGTTGAACGCTTGCTAAGTTCCTTCGAAAGTTTCACCCGCTGGGCTTCCCCACCTGACAAGGTCGTGGCTTGTTGGCCAACCTTGATATAGCCCAAGCCAACACGCATCAGCGCATCCATCTTGTCGCGGATTGAAGGCACCGCTTGGAAGAAGGTTTGTGCATCTTCGACGTTCATATTCAAAACGTCAGCGATGCTTTTACCCTTAAAGCGGATTTCCAGTGTCTCGCGGTTATACCGCGCGCCCTGACAGGTTTCGCACTCAACATAGACGTCAGGGAGGAAATGCATCTCGATCTTGATCAGACCGTCACCCTGACAAGCCTCACACCGCCCGCCTTTGACGTTAAAGCTAAAGCGGCCCGCCTTGTACCCGCGCGCTTTGGATTCTGGCAAGCCAGCGAACCAATCACGGATTGGAGTAAAGGCCCCTGTGTAAGTCGCAGGGTTTGATCGCGGCGTACGCCCGATCGCGCGTTGGTCGATGTCGATGACCTTATCCAACAACTCAAGGCCCTTGATCGTCTCGCAAGGGGCTGGCGTTTGGCGGGCCCCATTCAGGCGCATAGACGCTGTCTTAAACAATGTCTCAATCGTCAGCGTAGACTTACCACCGCCAGACACACCGGTGACGCAAACGAACTGTCCCAATGGGAAATCGACGGTGATGTTTTTGAGGTTGTTGCCCGTGGCTTTGACCACTTTCAACGACTTCTTCTTGCCCTTGCGCCGCTTTGCTGGAACCTCAATGGAACGTTTGCCTGTGAGGTACTGACCGGTCAGTGAATTGGGGTCATTGGCAACCTGATCAGGTGTGCCGTGTGATACGACCTCGCCCCCGTGAACACCGGCTCCCGGACCAATGTCGAAGACATAGTCAGCTTCGCGAATGGCCTCTTCATCATGTTCGACTACGATAACTGTATTGCCCTGATCGCGCAGGTTCTTAAGCGTTAACAAAAGGCGGTCATTGTCGCGCTGGTGTAGGCCGATGGAAGGTTCATCCAGAACATAAAGAACACCTGTCAGGCCAGAACCGATTTGGCTGGCCAAACGGATGCGTTGGCTCTCTCCCCCACTTAAAGTTCCACTTGAGCGTGACAACGTAAGGTATTCTAATCCAACGTTATTCAAGAATCCTAAGCGTTCACGGATTTCCTTTAAAATCGCTTTTGCAATCTCGTTGTTTTGCTTTGTCAAACGCTCTGGAACTGTGTCGCACCACGCGAAGGCTTCGCGGATCGACATCTGTACAACTTGGCCCGCATGGATGTCAGCGATCTTTACAGCCAGCGCTTCTGGACGCAGGCGATAGCCCTCGCACATGCCGCACGGGCGGTTATTTTGATAACGCTCAAACTCTTCACGGATCCAGCTGCTATCGGTCTCGCGATAGCGACGTTCCATGTTTGGAATGACCCCTTCAAAGACGCGGGTTACGTTGTAAACGCGGCCTCCTTCGTCATAGCGAAATTCAAGTTCTTCCTCACCAGAACCGTGCAAAAAGACCTGCTGAACGTGGGCTGGAAGGTCTTTCCATTTCGTCTTGGCATCAAACTCATAATGCTTGGCAATGGATTCAATTGTTTGCAAAAAGTACGGTGATTTACCTTTGCGCCACGGGGCCAATGCACCGTCATAAACCCGCAGATCGGCATCAGGCACAACGAGGCGTTCATCAAAGAACAGCTCTTTACCTAAACCGTCGCAGGTTGGGCACGCCCCGAATGGCGCGTTGAATGAAAACAGGCGCGGCTCGATCTCAGGAATGGTGAAGCCACTGACTGGACAGGCAAATTTCTCTGAGAACGTGCTGCGGACCGGATCGCCTTCGGCCGGTGCTGTTTCGATGATCGCAATGCCATCGGCCAGATCAAGCGCGGTACGCAGACTGTCCGCTAGACGTGTTTCGAGCCCCTCGCGCACAACAATGCGGTCAACGACCACATCGATGTCATGGCGGAATTTCTTATCAAGGGTTGGCGGCTCGTCCAGATCGTAAAACGCGCCGTCGACTTTGACACGTTGAAAACCTTGCTTGCGCAGCTCAGTAAACTCTTTGCGGTACTCGCCTTTGCGGTCACGGATGATCGGAGCCAAGAGGTAGGCGCGTGTGCCCTCCTCCATCTTCATGGTGCGGTCGACCATGTCTTGGACCTGCTGGGCCTCAATTGGCTTGCCCGTGGCCGGAGAATACGGCGTCCCAACACGCGCAAATAACAGGCGCATGTAGTCGTAAATTTCGGTGACGGTGCCCACCGTCGAACGCGGGTTTTTCGATGTTGTTTTTTGCTCGATTGAGATTGCAGGGCTTAGACCGCTGATGTGATCCACATCAGGTTTCTGCATCATATCAAGGAATTGACGGGCATATGCGCTGAGAGATTCAACATAGCGACGCTGACCTTCAGCGTAGATAGTGTCAAATGCGAGCGATGATTTTCCAGACCCGGACAGGCCCGTAATGACCACCAACTGATCGCGTGGGATGTCCACGTTGATGGATTTTAGGTTGTTTTCACGCGCGCCGCGTACTTCGATATTCTTTAGCTCAGCCATCTCATGCCCCTATTAACAGTTTAGACATAGTTTGCTGGTTAGGATTCTCCAACTGTTAATGTAGAACAAGTAGGGAACATCATCACACGCGGCGCAACACCTGCGTAACAGAATGGGCCAGCAATCCTAGAACCAGCGCCAAGCCAACAAACATAGGCAGTGCGTTATAGCCAAACACAGCCAATGCGGCGACCATAACGGGCGTTCCCAGCGTGTTGCCCAGGTTACCCATCTGGGCCATGGCACCGTTGGCCTGCGCCTGTGTGACGGCCGTTTCATTCAATTGCGGCACAACGGCAAAGCTGCCACCTTGGATAAGCCCAAGGGCCGCTGCAAGCGCGATACAGGCCGAAATATTGGCGGGATCGGCCCATAGCCACATCATACACACTGCGCTGGAGCCAAATCCCCACATCACAAGGCTAACCGCAGACATACGGCGCAACGCCCATACGCCAAAAGTCATCGAACTTGCGATAGATGCCAAAGGCATGACCCCCATCACGGGTGCGCGTTGCGAGGGATCAAGAAATGGTGGCAAAACAGTAAGAATTGAGACAAAACAAAACGTATAGAACAACCAGCCAAGGGCGGCGGCAGAGATACGTGGGGATCGATAGATCGCGATGTGGTCTTTTGCGATGCTTTTTGTTGAAATTGTTGTGACCGTTTCAAGCGATCGTATATCCGCCAACGCAAAGGTCAAAATCACTGCAAAAACAGCCATGTACACAGCATGCGCAAGAAACAGTGACGACACGCCGTAAGCCGCGACCAGAGGGACCCCCCCCCATGTCAGGATTGCAAACGCCACACCAAAGAACGTGCCCCAAAGAGTCAGGGTAAAGCCGCGATGCTGAGGGGCGCTGAGTTGTGCAATCAGTGTTGGGGCGGCGACCACCATCACCAAATGGGACAGGCCCTCAATCCCACGCAGCGCTAGGAACCATTCAAACGGTGGCAACAGCGCCTGCAGTGCCGAAACCGCTGCGCCCAGCCACAGCGCCCAAAGCAATCCACGACGATAACGCAGACGTGCGACCAGAAGCCCCGCAACCACGCCAAAGATAATCCCGATGAACCCAACCAAAGACACGGCAAAGCCAAGTCCAGCTCCTGCATCAGGATAGACGCCGGGTAATTGGTCAAAAACCACACTGACCTTGGCATATTGCGCCGCCGCGCCCAATCCCGCGCCCCAAAGTAGGAAGACGAGGCCAAAAGGTGTTTTGCTCATGTCAAATATGCCTGTGTTCTGAGTGCAAACGAACAATGCGCCACAGGTACGCAGCGCATTGTTTCTATAAATAATAATTTGTCTGTATGTAGTATAAGGGCACCTGAAACTTAGGTGCCCTGCTCAATCACATGTGAATCACGCGATCATATGCATCCAAGACACTTTCGTGCATCATTTCAGAAAGCGTTGGGTGCGGGAAGACCGTGTTCATCAAATCTTCTTCGGTTGTTTCGAGCTGACGGCCGATAACGTAGCCTTGGATCATCTCAGTTACTTCAGCACCAATCATGTGTGCGCCCAATAATTCGCCAGTCTTGGCGTCAAAGATTGTCTTAACCAATCCCTCTGCTTCGCCCAAAGCAATCGCTTTGCCGTTGCCGATGAAGGGGAAGCGGCCCACTTTGACGTCGTAACCCAGTTCTTTCGCCTTGGCTTCTGTATAGCCAACTGAAGCGACCTGAGGGTGGCAGTAAGTGCAGCCCGCAATCGTTTCCGGTTTTACGGGATGTGCGTGTTTGCCAGCAATCAAATCGGCAACCATCACACCCTCGTGGCTGGCTTTGTGTGCGAGCCACGGCGCGCCTGCGATGTCACCAATGGCATACAAGCCATCAACGCCAGTGCGGCAGTATTCGTCAGTCACAACATGAGTACGATCCAGCTTTACGCCCAACTCCTCAAGGCCAAGCCCTTCAACATTTCCAACAATTCCGACCGCTGAAATGACCGTATCAAAGTCATGAGTTGTGATTTTACCATCTTTTTCGATATGGGCGGTTACTTTACCTTTGGAACGGTCAAGCTTTTTGACCATCGCCTTTTGCATAATTTTCATGCCCTGTTTTTCAAAAGACTTCTTCGCGAATGCGCTTATCTCTTCGTCTTCAACTGGCAAAACGCGGTCCATGACTTCGACCACAGTCGTGTCAGCACCCAGCGTGTTGTAGAAGCTGGCAAATTCAATTCCGATCGCACCAGACCCGATAACCAACAGCTTTTTCGGCATGCGCGGTGGCGTCAGTGCGGTCTTGTATGTCCAGACCAAATCACCATCTGCCTCAAGGCCGTGCAATTCGCGTGCACGTGCGCCTGTGGCCAGAACGATGTTCTTGGCTGTCAACTCTTGAGCGCCTTTTTCACCTTTGACGGAAACACGGCCTTTGGCTGGGATTGTCGCCTCGCCCATGAATACGGTGACTTTGTTTTTCTTCATCAAGTGACCGATGCCACTGGACAGTTGACCCGCGATGCCGCGTGAACGTTTCACAACTGCATCCAGATCGTAGCCAATGTTGTCTGCTTTCAGGCCAAATTCTTTGGCGCGGTGCATCAAGTGGAACACTTCGGACGAACGCAACATCGCTTTGGTTGGGATACAGCCCCAGTTCAAGCAGATGCCACCAAGATGTTCGCGTTCAACAACGGCGACCTTCATCCCCAATTGCGCGCCGCGAATAGCAGCCACATAGCCACCGGGGCCTGCCCCAATAACAATCAGATCAAAGGAAGTGTCAGCCATGTTGCACCCTCACATTGCAGCGTTTCAAATTTAGTTCACCGTTAAACTAGTTTTGCACAGGATGCAATTCGCGTGACCCGCGTTCTATCAGGGATTTCTTAACAATAAGCGTAGGTCCCTAGAAACCGGGGTTTAGGCTGCTTTGTCCGCTTGAAGGTCACGCACTGTCGATGAATATCCACCTGCTTCGAGATAGACGTGTTCATGGACTGAGGTTGCGCGTTGCAGAGCATCGTTGCGATACGGGAAGCGGCCAAATTGGCGGATCACATCGCGGTGTGCACGCGCGTGCAACAAATTGCCCGGCCCCTGCTCAGGCATACGGTCGCACATTAAGCGTACGCAACGTTCCTGATCGCATAGGTTTTCAGAGTGCATCAGCGGCATGTAAAAGAACTGGCGCGCGGGTTCATCGACCCGCATGTCCCAGCCCTTATCAATCGCGGATTTGGCTGCGGCCAGCGCAGCGCGGTCAGATGCGAATGCTTTGCCTGAGCCGCGGAACATGTTCCGTGGGAATTGGTCCATCAGTATGATGTAGGCCAATGCACCGTTGGGATAGGTCAGCCACAGTGAGTGACGGCCTGCACAGGCCCCTTCCCATGTTTCCATGAATTTATCACGGATTTCTTGATCAAGTGCGTCGTCCTGCACGTACCATTGTTTTGGTTCGCATTCATCTAACCAAAAGCGCAATACATCATCCGGCCCAACCATGGTGAATTCTCCTGCAATTCCATAGCGTCAATAATTCGACGTTAGCCTAGCTTGCAAAAAAGAACAGTCACTATTTGCGACAATTGCGTCATATTAATCAGCAGGGATTTCGCTTTCGTCCTCTAGATCGGTCTCAATTGCGTATTCTTGCGCAATTTCCATCGCAACAGGTGTCATTGCAGACTGGGACATCGCAACAAAACTACCTGTTTCATCAACAGGAATCGCAGGACGCTGGGTCGCACGGTAGACAGCGTAAATCGCAAGCATCGAGAACAGGACGCCAATCAGCATGTAGAAACCAGAAGGGCCAAAAACCCCCATCACCCACCCGGTTATCAACGGGCCACTTACGGCACCAAGACCGTTTAGAAAGATCATTCCGCCCGAACCCGCAGCCATGTCCTCGTGGTCCAAAAAGTCATTGGTGTATGCTAGAAGCAGTGAGTACAGTGGGTTAGACGTGCTTCCCATTAAAAACGCAGCTACCAATATGAGAGTGAAGTCGCCGTTTGACATCACACCAATGCTGGCACCAACAGCACCAACAGCTGCAGTCAAAGCAATCAATGCGCGGCGATCCATGCGGTCAGACAGCCACCCGATTGGGTACTGAGTGATCATGCCGCCGATAAAGATGGTTGCAACAAATGTTGAAATTTCACCAACGGACAATCCAGCCTCAGACCCGTAAACCGACGCCATCCCGAATTGAGCAGAGAACACACCACCCAACAGGAACATGCCAACGCAGCCCAAGGGGGAAAATCCCATCAGTTCGCGCAAACTCATCGCTTTGGTGGTTTCAAAGGCGGGTGTCGGGCTAATGGAAAGCAAAATCGGTGTGATTGCGATGCTCACAAGGATGGATGGGATTACGAACAGCACGTAGCCGGAGGGGTCCGCTGTCACCATCAGCCCTTGGGCCAAGACGATCCCTGCCGTCTGTACAATCATATAGATCGACAGCGCTTGGCCACGGTTTTCGTTACTTGCCGCATCATTGAGCCAGCTTTCGGCTGTTACAAACACCGCAGAAAAGCAGAACCCGATCAAGATACGCCCCAAAACCCACACCCATGGATTAACAAGGGTGGGATACAGGATCATCACCGCCGAAATCAGGGAGGCCAATGCTGCAAAGACCCGAACGTGCCCAACCCTGCGGATCAGGTTTGGCGCCATGCGGGACCCGCCAAGAAAACCAATAAAATATGCAGAAATTACCACCGACATTTCGAATGTACCGAAATTTTCGATCTGGCCGCGAACACCTAATAGCGTACTTTGCATACCGTTGCCGACCATCAATAGGCCCATACCAAGCAACAATGCCCACGCGCTGGAAATAACTTGTAACATAACGACGCTCCACGCCTAAAATATCAATTAACACCTTCCCTGTCGCAGCTTGCAAGATCGCGGTCCGCGCCAGAGGCGACATCAAATAAGTCATATTCGTCTCGTTGGCGTTAATCCGCCTGATCAGGGATCAATAATGAAGAGTCGCCGTATGAAAAGAAACGATAGTTTTGTGCGATTGCGTGGTCATAAATTTCGCGCAATCGATCCTGCCCCATAAGCGCAGAAACCAACATCATCAATGTCGATTTTGGCAGATGGAAATTGGTCATCAATGCGTCAGCCACGTTGAAGGTAAAGCCGGGGTAGATGAAAATGTCTGTGTCCCCTTCCCATGCTTCGATTTCGCCGCCACGCGCAGCTGTCTCAATAAGGCGCAGCGCCGTTGTACCGACAGGGATCACGCGCCCACCAGCCGCTTTGGTCGCTTTAATTTCATCAGCAGTTTGCAGGCTGACGCGGCCCCATTCCGAATGCATCTTATGGGTTAGAACGTCATCGACTTTAACGGGCAGGAATGTGCCGGCACCCACATGCAGGGTCACACGGCTGAACTGCACGCCAAAAGCGGCCAATTCGTCCAGAAGGCCCTGATCAAAGTGCAAAGAGGCTGTGGGGGCCGCAACTGCGCCAGTGTGCATCGCAAAAACGGTTTGGTAATCATGGTGATCTTGTTCATCAGCGGGGCGTTTCGCCGCAATATAAGGTGGCAATGGCATTGCGCCTGCCTCGTTCAACGCGGCCTCGAAATCATCGCCTTCAAGGTTGAACCGCAAATGGCCCTGACCATCGGCAACACCTTCCAGTGTTGCNGATAATCCTGCACCAAACTGGATTTCTTCCCCAAGTTTCACTTTCTTTAGTGGCTTTAGCAAGGCAGCCCACGTGCCATTGGGCTGTGGCTCAAGCAAAGTCACGTCAATACGTGCTTCTGTTAACCCTTGGGCCGAAGTCCGTGCACGAGTACCCGACAATCGCGCCGGAATAACCTTGGTGTCATTCAGGACCATTCGATCCCCTGCTCGCAGCCATTTGCCAAGGTCATGCACTTGCGCATCCGTTGTCTGGGCACCTTGCGCGACCAGTAAACGTGCGGACGTGCGCGGCACCGCTGGGCGGGTCGCAATAAGGTCTTCGGGAAGGTCGAAATCAAAATCTGAAAGCTGCATAAAATGGCCCATACAGTCCTGTAAAAAGATCATCAAGTATTAGCGTTGTAACCTTGGGATGAAAGATCGGGTGGCTATAGCACGGCGTATTAATTTTGTACTTTTGGCGCGGGTGCGCGAAATATCTCGCGGAACATTCCGGGCGTGAATGCGGACAATGGGTTCACACTGACTGTGGGGGATTTGGCAGGCCCACTTAAGCCATAGTTAAAGCCAATAAGCCCCTCGCCCTTTCGGATAAAAATGCTACCGATGCCATTTAAGAAGAACAACGGCGACACGACCCCTCGCATATTAAGGGTGCCCGTATCCACGGCGTATACCCCGTCCATCGAAATACCCATTGAGGGACCAACGGCGCTGGCGTTAATAAGTGTCATCGTGGACGGTGTTAAGTGAAAGTCTGCTTCAACTTCCTGAAAGTGGATGCCAGATCCACCCATTTGTTCAAGTATGCCCACAACGCTTAAAGCATTCAAAAGGGCCGCAATTGCTGGCGCGTCTTTCACACGGGTATTTTTCACATAAAGCTTACCGTCAAACGCGCCATCTTTGCCCACGGGCAACAGAGCCAATGATAATTCGCCGCCCCGCGCCTGTTTCAACAGACCTGCGGATGCAAACACACCGCCCGCATTGTCCGATTTGATCCGCACAGCTGAGCGCCCGTTTTGCGGCACAACTTGTCCACTAATTTGTGTGCCACCATTTAGCCCCGCGGTGAAATTGCCGTCCAAGCCGTTCTTGGTGGTAAAGGTCCCCCGCATATCAGTCAGCGCCAGCGTGTCCGTAATCTGCAATTTTTCCAGCCTGAGGTTCAATGGGCCGCCGTCACCGCCGCCCTGCCCGCCGCCTTGACCAAACTCTGCTTTGCGCAAGTCCAAGCTACCGCCAGACACATCAATCTTAAGCGGTTTACCTTTGCCTTGCCCCGTCAATAGAACGGGAGCACGCAACCAGTTGCCAACAGTTACGCGGCTAAAGTTTGCTTTGTCCAAACCACCACTATTTAAGGTCGTGATGGTCCCACGGGCTGTAAGACCGGGTGCATCCAATACAATGTCATCAATAATCGGCTGAGCACCTAATCGCCCTGTCAGGGTCAGCTGCCCTGCAGCCTTTGCAGATTTGCGCCAACCAAGTGCAGCGACCTTGATACCGACACCTCGTAAATTAGAGGTCAGCGAAAGCGCTGGCGCTTCGCCTTTGGCCAGTTTCAACGTCATCTCACCACTGCCCGCACCTGAAAAGGTTCCTGCAGGCAGACCAATGTTAAATTCATCGATCAAACGTTCGGACAATTCGATTGTCCCTTTGACCTGACTGCGGCCGCCGTTTTCTGCGCCGATCGCTTGTGACCATTCTGCATCGAACGGAACAGTACCAATGCGACCCACACCCCAAATTCGAACGCCACTGTTAGAAACAGCAATCTGCAATGCATCCGAAGCGAGCACCTTGTTAGGCACCAAACCCGATGCCTTTACTGAAGACAACGAACCCGTCGCGCTGTATTTGATATCACTGGGTTTTACACCTTTGCGAAGCGGCAATGTTATCTTGCCATTTAAAACCGCACGACCGTCGGCCAATGTCACAGGCAAACCCGCCTTATCCATCACCTCTAACTTAGGTTGGTTCAGCAATGATAAGGCCGCAGTGACTGTACTGTCGGTTTTCAATTGGACTTCACCAACCACTTTACCCTTCAAAGAAACATCAGGAATAACAAAGGCCGATCCTGCGACATCAATCTTGCCACCCTGCGGGGCCAACACCTGTCCTTCATCAATCGCGACAACAAAACGGTTCGACAACATCGTCGCATGGCCACTCGCCCCCGTGACAGGCGGCATTGTCTTCATGAACTGAACGTCAGCCTTGTCATAATTGAAGCTCACAAACGTATTTATCCGTTGATCATCCCCACCACGCAAAGCGACGTCCAAGTCAGTTAAGTTGCCTGCGATAAGGTTCTGGTTAATCCATTTTCGCGTAGGAATGGCCAAATTTTCAGGCCAAAGAGCCAATAATCGATCAGGATCAATACCGTCCATTTGTGCGTTCGCGGCAAAATTCCAGCCGTCTTTATCGGCCAATAGATCGCCATCTAGGCGCAAAACCTTACCTTGATCGGCAACCTGCATGCGACCCACTTTGAACAGGAACGGATCAAGCTTGAGCTGGAAATCCATGTCAGCAGCATCAAATAAAATAGGTTTTTCGTACAAATCATTGGGATTAACAGCGATGCCTGACAGTTGGAACTGGCCAACCAGCTCATCCAGCACACCGGCGTCCAAACCACTAAGAACCGCCTGCCCTTCGGTACTGACAGTCAGCCATTTGCTTACAATCGACAGTTCGTCGAAATCGATTGTTTGTAGTTTTGGGTTATAAGTCAGGTAACTGCGTGCTGATGAAAACGGAATCTGTTTGGCCGCATCAGTGGGTTGCACAAACCCTTCCCCAATTTGCAAAGTTGCACTTAGAGGTGCGAACGTCCCATCCACCAGAACACCACTGCGCAATGCGCCCGAGATTGGGGCCCGCAATACGGACAACCATGCAAGGGCTGGGCTTTGAAGCGCAATATCCTGCGCCGAGACCTCTGAGATATTCAGTCCAAATTCCGCACGTTTATCGCCCAATTCACTGGTATAATTGGCCTCAAGGGTCGCAACACTGCTGCCCCCGCTGAGCAATGCCAAATCAGCTGCAAGGTCTAAAACCCCGCGGTTGCGCCCAAGGCGCACGCGACCACCATCCACGACCCATACCCGCCCAGCTTGTGCATCTTCATAACGCAATGTCAGTGCCTGAATTTCGGCACTGTTAAGCGCGCTGAGTTCTGGTAACTCAAGGGCCGCATCAAGCTGCTCAATCAAAGCGGGTAAGTTTGCAGCTTCCTTGGACGGTGCCGAAAGCGTCGATCCGCCACGTAAACTCATGTTTCCATCACTGTCGCGCAACAACGTGGCAAACACACCTGAAATTGAAATCGATTTTGGTTTTATGTCGCCGCGTGCCAACTGGCGCAACGCCAGCTTTGCCCCCGCTTCAGAAAACGCAACAATTTCTTCACCTTGCAGGTTTTGCACCGCCACATCACGCACACGCGCTTGTGGCACCCAATGATTATCCAATGTGAATTCAATTTGGCCAAACTTGACCTCAAACTGCGGTGTTGCAGCTTCGATCCGTTCAGAGATCGCCGACTGAACCCAATCAGGCGCAACCACTGTCCGCCCCACCATACTCAGCAAGCCGACAGCCAGAACAATCATAAGAACCGCAACTATTCCAATACACCACAGCATAGCTTTGCGCAGCAAACTGCGCTTTTTCTGTGCTGGAGGTGTTTGATCGCTGCTCATGTCTTTATTCTTGTCCGCTTCACGCTAGTATGACAGGCACAATCACAACGGCCAAGCAATGAGGACCAAATGATCGAAGTTTCTGTTACTGCACCCGATTTCACACTCCCCCAAGATGGTGGGGACGACGTTACACTGTCAGCATTGCAGGGATCGTCTGTCGTTCTTTTCTTCTACCCGCGTGATGATACGCCAGGCTGCACAAAGGAATCCATCGGGTTTTCTGAGAGCCTGCAAGAGTTTGCCGATGCGGGTGCCCAAGTTTTTGGTATTTCCAAAGACAGCCTAACCAAACACGGTAAATTCACCACAAAGCACAGCCTAACGGTGCCTTTATTGTCAGACGAGCATGGTTCGGTGTGTGAGGATTACGGCGTTTGGAAAGAAAAAAACATGTATGGCAAGACCTACATGGGCATTGAACGCACTACCGTTTTGATCGGCGCAGATGGGAAAATTGCGCAAATCTGGGCGAAAGTAAAAGTTCCGGGGCACGTTGAAGAGGTTCTAGAGGTTGTGAAGTCCCTGTGAGCGATACAATGATCCCGTTGGCCGAAATGGCCGTCAATGTTTTGAAATGTGCGGACGGCCGCGGCAAAGCAAAGCTGTCACGTGGTTACGCAGCGCAGTGGCAAGCCGCACGCGCAGAGGGTGAAATTCCAGAAATTGGACGCGCTGAACCACCGATGCAGCCGGGTCGCCCAGACAAACCAGAGCTATTGAACCCGCGCGACGTCCCCCACCGCAAACCGGGAACGGTTGAGGGACGGATTGCGTTGCTTCACGCTGTTGCACATATCGAATTGAACGCGATTGATCTGCATTGGGACATAATTGCGCGGTTTCCAGACGTCGAAATGCCTATCGGCTTTTACGATGATTGGGTCAAATGTGCGGATGAAGAGTCTAAGCATTTCAACCTAATGGCGGATTGTCTTGAGGAATTAGGCAGCTTTTATGGTGCCCTGCCTGCCCATGCTGGTATGTGGCAAGCCGCCCAAGACACCGCGACGGATTTCATGGGACGATTGGCCGTTGTTCCCATGGTACTAGAAGCGCGCGGGTTAGATGTGACACCAAAGATGATTTACCTGTTCAAGCAAGCGAAACAGAAGAACGCCGTTGAGGCACTTGAAACTATTTACGCAGAAGAAGTGGCGCATGTTGCTTACGGATCGAAGTGGTTTCACTTCTTGTGTGGCCGAAATAATTTAGATCCCAAACCTGTTTTCCACGACTTGGTGACAACATATTTTCATTCGACGCTTAAACCTCCGTTTAACGAAGAGAAACGTGCAGAGGCTGGCATTCCACCAGACTTTTACTGGCCATTGGCAGTGTCTACCTGAAGTCTGCACCGCAACCACCCTATAATAAGCGGTTTTCTGCCAATTTGCCACAATTCGCCTACCTGATTCGCTGAATTGGCACTCAGCGCTTGCCCGATGCCAAAGCACGGTCTATTCAATCCCTTGTGGCGTGGGGTTGGGACAACCGTGCGTCTATACTGGGATGACAAAAAGGGACGCGCTCTGTGCGAACTCGTCTAGGACAAAAAGTTAATGCGAAACTGGAACATATGTTTCCTGAGCGCCGCGTATTTCTAAAGTCGGATACAGACACCCGCTTTATTCGGGTGCGCCCAATGATGCAGTTGGTTGCCTTTACCGGCAGTGCGATGCTTGTTGCTTGGGCTATCGTTGCGACGGCCATTATCTTGATGGACAGCATCGGCTCTGGAAACTTCCGTGAACAAGCCAAGCGCGACCAGCGTACCTATCAGTCTCGCTTGAACGAAATTTCATCACAACGCGACCGTCGTGCTGTTGAAGCCGTCGCCGCGCAAAACCGTTTCAACGCAGCGCTTGCCCAGATTTCGGTGATGCAGTCTGAGTTGTTGAACAGTGAAACACACCGTCGCGAGTTGGAAACAGGGATCGAAGTGATTCAGTTGACCCTGCGTGGCACAATGAAAGACCGCGAACTTGCACGTGGTCAGGTCGCTGAGCTGCAAAGCCAAGTCAACAGCGGTGAAGCAGGTACATCCCTTGCTTCTGCTGGCGGCAGCGCGCCGATGGATTTTGTTGCCGAAGCCCTAGCCAAAACAGCTGCTGAACGTGATCAGGTTGTCCGCGATGCACAGGATGCTTTGTTGCGTGCCGATGAAATGGCTCAGCAGATTGCGACTATGAAAGATCAGAACGATCAGATTTTCCGCCAACTTGAAGAAGCCATGACCGTCTCGGTCTCGCCACTCGATAAAATGTTCCGCGCGGCGGGTATGCCGACTGAGCGCATTATCGAACAAGTGCGCCGCGGTTATTCTGGTCAAGGTGGCCCGCTGACACCTCTTTCCTTCTCTACACGTGGGGAAGAAGCTTCGGCTGACGCACTTCGCGCCAACAAATTGCTGAACCAAATGGACCGACTCAATCTGTACCGGATTGCAGCTCAAAAAGCGCCGTTTGCGAATCCCGTGAAGGCGGCTTTCCGCTTCACATCCAAATTTGGCCCTCGTCGTGACCCTAAAACAGGTGGTCGACGGATGCATAAAGGGGTGGATTTTGCCGCTCCAAATGGCACACCGCTCTATGCCACGGCGGACGGTGTTGTGACTCATGCGGGTTGGTCCTCAGGATATGGACGTTTGGTCAAGATTCAGCACGAGTTTGGTATTGAGACCCGCTATGCCCATATGAGCAAGCTACGTGCAAAAGTTGGCCAAAGGGTCTCGCGTGGCGATCGTATCGGTGATATGGGTGCTTCTGGACGGGTTACTGGCGTCCATTTGCACTACGAAGTACGTGTAGGTGGTAATGCTGTTAACCCAATGATTTATATCAAGGCTGCAAACGATGTTTTCTAAAAGCAAAATCAACGACCCTGCCCCGACAGACACTGCGGCGGCGAAACCAGCAACTTCTGCTGCTCCATCGGCGGCAGCTCCTGCTGCGAAACCCCAAAGCGAATTCAAGGCAAGCGCGCCAAAGGCAAAGCCTGCGGCGTCCGTTCTGTCCACCGATCTACACGTGACGGGCAACATGAAGACAACTGGTGACATCCAAGTTGAAGGCACTGTGGAAGGCGACATTCGCGCCCACTTGCTCACAATCGGTGAAACCGCAACAATCAAAGGCGAAGTGATTGCCGATGACGTTGTAATCAATGGCCGCATCGTCGGCCGTGTACGTGGCCTAAAGGTTCGTCTGACATCAACTGCACGTGTTGAGGGTGATATCATCCACAAAACAATCGCAATTGAATCTGGTGCACACTTTGAAGGTTCAGTCCAACGTCAGGACGATCCATTGAACGCGGGCAAAGCACCAACAGCTGCTGCGCCAAAGGCAAAACCTGCTGGCTAAGCTGTTCGATACAAGAATTAGAAAAGGCGTCGCATTTGATTGCGACGCCTTTTTTGTTTCTGTCCGTGACTGGGCTTAGCGGCCCAACATCCAATCGCCCTTCGGCCAGAAGGCGTGAAACGCAAAGGCGAACATAACGTCATGTGCTAGATCGCGTCCCTGTGCATCACGCACGCGTATCGTCCCCACATCGCGCCCTTCCCCGATGTCAGAAGTATCAAGCGCGCTGGCCTGCCCTGCGGACCAGGTTAGGGTAATGCCATTCTCTGTGACGGCTCCATCCTCACGTAGACGCGTCACAGGCCATGCTTGGGTTCCAACACGAACGACACGGGCCAAGGAGGGGATGTTATGGGGTGGCTCTTCGCCTGAATAAAGGAACGGGCGTTGCAGGCTGTCATAGCCCGTATATGGGTTACGGCCATAATCACGATTGGTCGTTGGTTGCGCCATGACCAAACCATCGGGGTTGCGTGCCTTGAATTCGGTCCAGCTTTCCATCCACGTTGGCAATGTGTCTAGGTCTTGGCCCGTCAACTCACCGACAATCCCACGCCCTTCGGCCTGTTGCCACCAACTTTGGGTTTCACGGTCATACATGATCATATCAGAATTGCGCAGCTTACCTGTGACCCCAAAACTTAAGGTCTTGCCGTTAACGCGGCGGTCGAAGGTAATTCCTGAGTTGCACAGTGGACAAAAGGTAACAGCAATCGGCATCCCCCCAACCGTGTCATTCACGATCTCATGCCAGATAAGGTAACGCACAGGATAGGCACGTGGCTTTGCCCCGTCCATCTCGACGCTGATGACGGGTTCACGATCGGTAATCTTTGTTTCGCTCAGAGCAGCTATAAATTTTGGATCGCTCAGCGATGGGATGCCATCTTTGGGTGGACCACCAGACAACACTTCAACCCAGTTCTCTACCGTGGTTTGGCTAAAATCAGTTTTAGGCCATTCGTGTTGCCAGAATTCGGGTGATCCAACAGCAGCGACTGGGGCCCAAAGCGCCACCAAAAAAGAAAACAAAAAACTGCGCATTCCATACCTCCAGACAATGTTCGCCCAAAGCTGACAGATCGTATGCCCCCTGAACAGATGCTGCACAGAAATGTGAAAACAAATGAAAAAAGGGGCGCACCTACCAGCACGCCCCTTTTCCTATCTAAATGCAACTGTGCCAACGGCACCTAACATATCAGTCGATAACAGTGACCGACTTCATCACGTCAGGCAAACCAATCACAGATCCGTTTGGACCTGCGCCCAACTTGATCGCGTCCAATACGTCCAAACCATTAGTGACTGTACCCACAACGGTATATTGACCGTTCAGGAAGTAACCCGGTTCAAACATAATGAAAAACTGGCTGTTCGCGCTGTTTGGGTTTTGCGAACGCGCCATACCAACAACACCACGATCAAACGGCAGCTCGGAGAATTCAGCAGGCAAATCTGCCTCATCTGACCCACCACGGCCTGCTTGGCTTAGGTCGCTTGGGTTTTTGCCATACTGGACGTCACCGGTTTGCGCCATGAAACCTTCGATAACGCGGTGAAACACCACGCCGTCATAGGTCCCATCAGCTGCCAAACCTACAATGCGTGCCGTGTGTGCTGGCGCTACATCTTCAAACAAGTCGATGGTGATGGTGCCATTAGCGCCTTCACCAGCCACTTCGATCGCAATACCAGTCGCTGCTGCTGGCGATGCCATCAAAGCTACAAGTGCTGCGGCCTTATACATCAGCTGCAACCTTAACGCTGATCATGCGATCTGGCTCGGCTGGTGGCTCGCCACGGTTGATTTCATCGACCAATTTCATGCCATCAATTACTTGGCCATACACAGTGTACTGACCGTTCAGGAATGAGTTTTCATTGAAGTTGATGAAGAACTGGCTGTTTGCGCTGTTTGGGCTTGCAGAACGTGCGGCGCCAATGGAACCACGTGCGTGTGGCACTTTGGAGAACTCAGCCTTTAGGTCTGGCAATGAAGAGCCGCCTGTACCTGCAGCGCGAATGTCAAAGCCGTCTTCCATGTCGCCGTTTGCTACATCACCAGTTTGCGCCATGAAACCATCAATCACGCGGTGGAATGCAACGTTGTCGTATTCGCCTGCGCGTGCAAGTTCTTTCATGCGTTCAACGTGCAACGGTGCAACCTTTGGCAAAAGCTCGATAGTGACAGTGCCACCTTTCAGCTCCATTAGGATCGTGTTTTCTGGGTCTTTAATCTCGGCCATCTTGGCGCTCCTCAATACTTAATTCCCGAGTTATCTAATTCGAACGGCGGCAATTGCCAAGCACATGCGCCACTCATCCGTTGACCTTAGGGCGATTAACGGCGAAACAGCGCCCATAATTTACATTTATGATAAGGATGACGCACATGGGTTGGAAATCGCTGGACGATATGGAGCTCAACGGCAAACGCGTATTGCTGCGTGTGGACATCAATGTCCCTATCGAAAATGGCAAAGTCACAGACGCAACACGTATTGAGCGCATCGCACCAACGGTTGCTGACATTTTGGCAAAGGGCGGACGGCCAATTTTGATCGCCCACTTTGGTCGCCCGAAAGGCCAAGTTGTTTCAGAACTGTCCTTGAACGTTTGCTTGTCAGAACTTGAAACCACTTTTGGCCAACCCGTCACTTTGGTTGAGACCCTAGAAGCCGCAGAGGCTGGCAACCTGCCCGCTGGCATCGTTTTGTTGGAAAACATCCGCTTCCACGCTGGCGAAGAGGCAAATGATGCGATCTTTGCAGCACGCCTTGCGGCACTGGGAGATGTATTCTGCAACGATGCATTTTCTGCTGCGCACCGCGCACATGCCAGTACCACAAGCCTAGCCAAATTATTGCCAAGCTGTGCAGGCCGTCTGATGCAGGCAGAGCTGACAGCGCTGGAAGCTGCGCTTTCAACACCAAAACGCCCAGTAGGCGCAGTCGTTGGTGGGGCAAAGGTATCGACCAAGATCGATCTTTTGCTGAATTTGGTGGGCAAACTTGACGTGCTTGTCATCGGCGGTGGCATGGCGAACACATTCTTGGGTGCAATGGGCGCATCCCTTGGCAGCTCTTTGCAAGAAGAAGACCTGCACGACACAGCCCGTGACATCCTAAAGCAAGCGGAAAGCATCGGCTGCAAAGTCGTCTTGCCAGTTGATGGCCGTGTTTCACGCGCCTTTGCTGCGGGTGCTGAGTACGAAATGGCGACGCTGAACGCCGATACCAAACTTGAAGATGGGCAAATGATCCTAGACGCAGGGGATGCGGCGACGGCATTGATCGTCGAAGAGTTCAAAGCGTTGAAGACACTGATCTGGAACGGCCCGCTTGGAGCGTTTGAAATCGAACCCTTCGACAAAGCAACAATGGCAGCAGCCAAAGCGGCGGCAGAGCTGACAAAGTCAGGTGATTTGATCACTGTTGCTGGGGGCGGTGATACGGTTGCTGCATTGAACCTTGCGGGCGCTGCAGATGACTTTACCTACATTTCAACAGCTGGCGGTGCTTTCCTGGAATGGATGGAAGGCAAGGAACTGCCGGGCGTCGCTGCATTGCAGGGCTAAAGCCAATAAATAAGCGGTTTTTGTGATTTAGGGGATTCACACAGCGAATCACCTATGGCATAGTATTCGCACCACCCGATAAGAGGTGTTTTGAGGCAGACATATGACCCGTATCGCACCCCCAGCTTTGGGGACGTTTACATTTTTCGCAGTGGCTTTTGCCCTATGCGTCTATTTTACTTTTGCAGCAGTGCAAGGGGACTTCGGGTTGTTCCGCCGTGTCGAAATCACGGCGGAAGCCGAAGCCCTTCAGCTTCAATTGATCCAAGTAAAAGCAGACGTTGAGCTGATGGAAAACCTGACGCGTCGCCTCTCGGATGACTACCTTGATCTTGACCTTTTAGACGAACAAGCCCGTTCAGTTTTGGGTATGGTACGCGCGGACGAAATCGTCATTCGCTGATCGCAGCTCCACTCTACAGGATTACCTTTCCAAATATTTGAATAAAAACAGCCTGTTAATGGCCTGAATACCCTTTGGGAATATTGCCTCTCGCATCACAGGGAAAATTCATGTAAGAGATAGTTTAACGCTAAACTATCTTGACGGAGGATGCCGTATGGCCGCGCGCAAAACGACAAAGCAACCCGCAGACAAGCCGAACGTCTCAGCTGACGAATTGAAAGCTCTTTATAAAGACATGCTTTTGATCCGCCGCTTTGAAGAAAAAGCCGGACAACTATACGGCATGGGCCTGATTGGTGGCTTCTGCCACCTCTACATCGGTCAAGAAGCTGTTGTTGTTGGTTTGGAAGCTGCTGCAGAAGAAGGCGACAAGCGCGTCACTTCTTACCGTGACCACGGCCATATGTTGGCCTGCGGTATGGACGCAAACGGCGTAATGGCAGAGTTGACCGGACGCGAGGGTGGCTATTCCAAAGGGAAAGGTGGCTCAATGCACATGTTCTCTAAAGAAAAGCATTTCTACGGCGGACACGGCATTGTTGCGGCACAAGTACCACTCGGTGCTGGCCTCGCCTTTGCTGACAAATACCAAGAGAATGGTCGCGTGACCTTCACCTACTTCGGTGACGGTGCTGCAAACCAAGGTCAGGTGTATGAAACTTTCAACATGGCCGCCCTGTGGGACCTTCCCTGTATCTTCGTGATCGAGAACAACCAATACGCTATGGGCACATCCCAACAGCGTTCCACATCTTCTGCCGAAATCTATGAGCGCGGCAGATCATTCGGCATTCCGGGTGAAGCTGTTGATGGTATGGATGTTCTGGCTGTTAAGGCCGCTGGTGAAACTGCCGTGGCGCACTGCCGCTCAGGCAAAGGCCCGTATATCCTAGAAATCAAAACGTATCGCTATCGCGGCCACTCTATGTCGGATCCAGCGAAATACCGGACCCGCGAAGAGGTTCAAAAGATGCGCGACGAGCATGATCCAATCGAACAAGTTCGTGAAATGCTGCTAACCGGCAAACACGCGACTGAGGATGACCTCAAAGCCATCGATAAAGACATCAAAGCGGTGGTGAATGAATCCGCTGAATTTGCAAAAAATAGCCCGGAACCAGCTCTTGAAGAGTTGTGGACCGACATCTACGCATAATAGGAGAGATTGATATGGCTACCGAAATTCTAATGCCCGCGCTCTCTCCAACGATGGAAGAAGGCACTTTGGCCAAATGGATGGTTAAAGAAGGCGACACAGTAAAATCCGGCGACATCTTGGCCGAGATTGAAACAGACAAAGCGACGATGGAGTTCGAAGCTGTTGATGAAGGCGTGATCGGCAAAATCTTGATCGCTGAGGGTAGCGAAGGCGTCAAAGTGAACGCAGCGATTGCTGTGCTTCTTGAAGACGGCGAAAGCGCTGACGCGATCGTGGCCTCTGCACCAGTTGTAGAAGCAGCACCTGTCGAAGCGGCCCCTGCCCCAGCGGCAGCCGCCTCTGCGCCAGCAGCGCCAATCGTGGACACATCGCCGGACTGGCCTGAGGGCACGCCAATGAAACAACAAACCGTTCGTGAAGCCATTCGCGAAGGTATGTCCGAAGAAATGCGCCGCGACGACAGCGTGTTCCTGATGGGCGAAGAAGTTGCTGAATATCAAGGCGCTTATAAGATCAGCCAAGGCATGTTAGCCGAATTTGGTGCGAAACGCGTGATCGATACTCCAATCACTGAACACGGCTTTGCAGGTATCGCTACAGGTGCATCCTTTGCAGGTCTGCGTCCGGTTGTTGAATTCATGACATTCAACTTCGCCATGCAAGCGATGGATCACATCATCAACTCTGCGGCTAAGACATTGTACATGTCAGGCGGCCAAATGGGTGCCCCTATGGTATTCCGTGGCCCCAACGGCGCAGCAGCCCGCGTGGGTGCACAGCACTCTCAAGACTACGCTGCATGGTTTATGCAAGTACCAGGTTTGAAGGTTGCAATGCCATATGCAGCATCAGACGCCAAAGGTTTGATGAAAACTGCGATCCGCGATGATAACCCAGTGATCTTCCTAGAGAACGAAATCATGTACGGCAAAACATTCGATGTGCCGGACGTTGAGGATTACACCGTTCCATTCGGTAAGGCCCGTATCTGGCGCGAAGGCACGGACGTCACGATCGTCAGCTTCGGCATCGGCATGACATATGCGTTGGAGGCTGCGGATAAGTTGGCCGAAGAAGGCATCTCAGTTGAGGTTCTGGATCTGCGTACAATCCGTCCAATGGACACCGCGGCGATCATCAAATCTGTCATGAAAACAAACCGTTGTGTGACAGTTGAAGAAGGTTGGCCACAGGGTTCTGTCGGCAGCTACATCTCATCTGTGTTGATGCAAGAAGCGTTTGACTACCTCGATGCCCCAGTGATCAACTGCACCGGCAAAGACGTACCAATGCCATATGCCGCCAACCTTGAACGCCACGCCTTGATCACAACGGACGAAGTTATCGCCGCTGTGAAACAAGTCACTTACAAATAAGGAGTAGCAGACATGCCAATCGAAATTCTCATGCCCGCGCTCTCACCAACCATGGAAGAAGGCACGCTTTCCAAGTGGTTGGTTAAAGAAGGTGACACTGTATCTTCTGGCGATCTACTGGCAGAAATCGAAACCGATAAGGCGACGATGGAATTTGAAGCCGTTGATGAAGGCGTCATCGGCAAGATCATGATCGCTGAAGGCACCGAAGGCGTTAAAGTAAACGCCGTCATCGCGGTTCTTCTGGAAGACGGCGAAAGCGCTGGCGACATCTCTGCGTCAGCTGCAACACCAGCCGCCGCAACTGCCCCATTGGCAGAAGCAGCAGCACCAGCGGTCGTAACCCCTACACCTGCGCCTGCTGCTCCGGCAGCCAAAGACGGTAATCGCGTATTCGCCTCTCCTTTGGCCCGTCGCATTGCTGCCGACAAAGGTGTTGATTTGACAACCATGACCGGCTCTGGCCCACGTGGTCGTATCGTCAAGGCAGACGTTGAAGGCGCAAGCGCCGCACCAGCAGCTGTCTCTGCGCCAGCGCCGACAACTGTAGCGATGCCAGCAAGTGCATCAGCAGATGCTGTTGCTAAGATGTATGAAGACCGCGAATACACAGAGATTCCACTGAACGGCATGCGCAAAACAATCGCCGCACGCCTGACAGAAGCCAAACAGACTGTACCACACTTCTACCTGCGCCGTGACATCAACCTTGATGCGCTGCTCTCGTTCCGTGGTGAGTTAAACAAGCAGCTAGCTGCGCGTGACGTTAAGCTATCGATCAATGATTTCATCATCAAAGCCTGCGCTTTAGCGCTGCAATCTGTGCCTGACGCAAATGCAGTTTGGGCTGGTGATCGAGTGTTCAACCTTAAGCCATCAGACGTTGCTGTGGCCGTAGCCATCGAAGGTGGCTTGTTCACTCCGGTTCTTAAAGACGCTGAAGTTAAATCACTTTCTACACTTTCCGCAGAAATGAAAGACCTCGCAACACGCGCCAAAGACCGCAAACTGGCTCCACATGAATACCAAGGTGGTAGCTTTGCTATTTCTAACTTGGGCATGTTCGGCATCGACAACTTTGATGCGGTAATCAACCCACCACATGGCGCAATCTTGGCCGTTGGTGCGGGCAAGAAGAAAGCCATTGTTGGACCGGATGGCGACCTGATGGTTGCAACCGTTATGTCCGTGACATTGTCTGTTGATCACCGTGTGATCGACGGGGCCTTGGGTGCACTGTTGCTGAACGCAATTGTTGACAACCTTGAAAACCCAATGGGCATGTTGGCCTAAATAAAAAGGCGCGGCAGGGATGACCTGCCGCGCCTTTTCTTTAACACTATCAGTTGATTACTTCGCGTCTGGACCCAGCATGTGGTTCATTGACACCGCCGGTTGATCACAACCCGCCTCGCCCACAATCTTCGCCGGAATACCTGCGACTGTCTTGCACGCAGGCACGTCCTGCAACACCACAGAACCCGCAGCGATACGGCTACAGTCGCCCACAGTGATATTGCCCAACACCTTGGCACCCGCCCCGATCAACACACCATTGCCGATCTTAGGATGACGATCTTCTTCTTCCTTACCGGTCCCACCAAGGGTCACAGAGTGCAGCATGGACACGTTGTCCCCCACCACAGCAGTTTCGCCAATGACGATCGAGTGTGCGTGGTCAATCATGATCCCGCGGCCAATGCGGGCGGCTGGGTGAATATCAACGCCAAAGATTTCAGACACACGCATCTGAAAGAAATACGCCAGATCATGATGACCTTGGGTCCACAAATAGTGGCCAACGCGGTAGGCTTGGATCGCCTGATAGCCTTTGAAATAAAGGATCGGCTGCAAAAGACGGTGGCAGGCTGGATCGCGTTCAAAGATCGCAACCAAATCCGCACGTGACGCCGCGACCAATGCATGTTCAGCCGCATAGGCTTCTTCCACGATTTCACGCACCACAACCATCGACATCTCGTTGGACGCCAATTTAGCAGCAACACGATAAGACAGCGCTTTTTCAAGCGATTTATGGTGCAAGATACAGGCGTGAACAAAACCACCAACCAAGGGTTCGTCCAGGACTGCCTGACGGGCCTCATCTTGGATTTGTTCCCATACTGGGTCGATCGATTGAATGTTTGTGCGTACGTCAGCCATGGTCAAAGCCTTTTTAGGTTCTCGCTTAGAATAGCCATGTAAGACCTAAATTGCCAAACGCAAAGCTGTGATGAGCACTATTGCGAAATTGAATGGCCAAAATTCGCACTATTCTGCGCGTGATTACATACGCCGCGCCATCAGTTGTAGTAAAACCAGCTCCAAACACGCGCAATAATCCATATCGTCCAGCGTCGGCTCAATCGCTAAGGCATGTTTGCGCGCTGCGGCGGCTATTGTGCCGTCACCAAAACCGGCATGAACCTGTCCAAACCGACGCCGATACCGATCGCCAAAATCCGCAGCTTGCAGCATACCCGCTGCAAGCTTCATTCGCTGGGCATACGGTGCAGCCAGTAATGCGCGTGCGGCCGTTGTCAGGTCACTGACCAAAACGGGCCGCATTACACCACGACAACCGTTCGGGCTGCAAGTCCAGCACCAAACCGCGACGACAACTGTGCAACCTCAACCGCATAAGGCCCCGAAATTCCATCAACTGCGCGCATTGCAACCGTGTAGTCCCAGACCGAGCTGCCAACCATAACCTCACGTTTCAACTGCCCCTCCACCTTGATTTGAATGCGATAGCTTTCAGTTTCCTCGTTCAGTGGCACGTCAGGCAACGACCAATCATCCCCGCCCATTCGCGTGCGCCTGAGCCAACTAAACTGATGGTCAGCCACACCATCTTTGCGTAAATGTACAGGTGCATATGGCCGCAATCCGATCCCATCAAAAGCATGCGCCTGTGCGACATGAGATGGATCATAATAAGGTCTGTTCGCAGGGCCAATCAGGAAATTCTGTTCAATATTTCGCAGGTTAGCTGGGAGGTTGATCTGCTCAGGCGTTCCGTTCATCAACACAAACCACGATCCTGCAGGCCACGTATCAGGGATCAACGCATCCGACCCTAGCTGGCCACGCAATCTTCTACTCAATGCAAAAGTTCCAGCACCTATCAGCTCAGCATCCTGAAACTGGAACATTTCCCAATTACCACTTGTTCCATCCCCAATTGCAGCCAGATTTTCGCCACTTAACAAGGCCTCTTGGGTCACCGAAGACAGCGCACCAAAGTCCAATTTAACGTCAAGCGATCCGCCTCGATCTACCAGCCCAGCGCTGGCGCGGGGCAATTCATTCAGCGTCACCCCAATGATCGAACGTGCGGACACAATATCACTCAGCGAATAATTCTCCTGCGTCGAAGATCGGTAAACCGCGACGTCGCCAGGCCAGGTGCTTGCTGACACCGCCAAATACGGTGCGTGGGGCGCGTCCTCTTGTTGGATCAAAGGCAGATCCATGAACAATGGGACAACGGGGACAGACGCGACAAAGGCTTCAACCCGCGCCAATTCGTCCGCAATCTCGGATGGCTCATAAACAGATGGATCAAGCGGTCCATTTCGCACGACATTATTTGGCTTAGCTGGTCCTATACGCCGATAACCACGCCCCACATTTTCTCCAACATCAAACGTGATTGTATGACTCGTAGATGTTGGGCTTGCTGCAATCGCATTTCGCAAAGGCTGGCCTCTCATCACGCTATCTGCACGCAGCATTGCTCCTTCCGAATGGAATGCCGACGACAGCGGTGGGATTCGATTTCCTGTCAATGTCGAACCGTCTGGCGCAACACCTGTAAGTGCTCTTGTTTCCAATTGTTGGTCCGTAACTTGTGGTCCATGCCTTTGAACTGTGTGGGCAAGTCAGATGAGTGGGTCTACTATTTGTAGCATCAAAACCGCCACCAAACCCAAAGGATACCGCTTCTTGCCCATGCAAAGCGAGTGCACTGCCCCGCATGACAGTGACACCACCTGTGCTCGCAACATATTGCACTGTACTTGGGGGTGCGCGTGTATCGAACCCAGTTGTGGCGTGCTGCGCGGCAATGTTGATCTGGGCAGGGAAAAAGCTGAGGTTGTGTAAAGGTTGGGACTTAGCGACTGCAAATCCCGTCCCCAATAGGATGAACAGCACAGACGCCAAAAGCTGGGCAAGGCACCGGATCGCTCCCACACCTTTACCCAGCTCTATCAATTCCCCTCAGCCGCCTTCTTCTCAGCTTCAATCTTACGCCATTTGGCGACGTTGCGATTGTGCTCTTCCAGCGTGACTGCAAAGGCGTGGCCCCCGGTGCCGTCTGCGACGAAGAAGATATAAGGCGTTTCGTCAGGATTGGCTGCAGCAAGCAAGCTGGCGCGGCCAGGGTTGGCGATTGGCGTTGGTGGCAACGCAGGGATCACATAGGTGTTCCACGGTGTCTCAGCGCGCAGTTCAGAGCGGCGCAGGCCACGGCCCAAGATGCCCTCGCCCTTTGTGATCCCATAGATCACAGTCGGGTCGGTTTGCAGGCGCATGTTCTTGTTCAAACGGTTCACAAAGACGCTGGCGACCTGTTCACGTTCACGCGCCACGCCAGTCTCTTTTTCGATCAACGACGCCAGGATCAGCAATTCCTCAGGGCTATCAACCGGAACCGCGCTGTTGCGCCCTTCCCATGCATCGGCAATCCACCGTGCCTGTTGATCCCGCATACGCGCCAATAGGCCCGCACGCTCATCACCTGGTTTCACTTCATAGCTGTCTGGACCCAAAGTGCCTTCAGCCGGGACCTCAGCCACTTCGCCCTTTAAAACATCCATGCTTTTGAGGCTGTTCACAACCTGCCAACTGGTCACACCCTCAGCCAATGCCACACGAAAACGTGTGTCGGCTTTGTCTTTGACGGCTGCATAGGCGCTTGGGGCTTCATCCGTTGCAGGGTTGAACTGTACCTTTTCAACGTAACGACCCGTTGCTGGATCAAGTTCGCGCACTTGCACGCCAACACGGTTGATCCCGATACGGTACACAACTTCGGTGCCACAAGTGCTTGCGCCGCCTTTGGTGACCAGATCAACGATCTGTTCCATAGACGCGCCGCCCTCAACCAAATAGCTGCCTGCCTTCAATGAACTTGTCTTATCAGCGTAATCGGCACCCACACGGAACATCCCAGCAGAGGACACAGCCCCTTGCTCAGCCAAATCAACGCTAACGCGCCTCATGTTTGATCCACGATCCACTTGCAGGCAGATCGCCTGATCCAGTGGACCTGCAGTCGTGTATTGGGTTTTGCCCCATGCTATTAGGCCACCCAGCAAGAACAGGGCAACCACCAAGAATGTTACTGCGTTAGACGCAATATTTCGCCACATCAGTCGACTTTCCCGAAGATAACAGAAGCGTTTGTGCCGCCAAAGCCAAAGGAGTTGGACAAGGCGACCTTAACTTCACGCTCGACCTTTTTGTTGGCCGCTAGATCGATCTTGGTCTCAACCGCTGGGTTGTCCAAGTTGATCGTTGGTGGGCAAACAGAGTCGCGGATAGCAAGAACGCTAAAGATCGCTTCGATCGCGCCAGCCGCACCCAACAAGTGACCTGTTGAGGACTTGGTGGAAGACATGGTTACGTTTTCCGCGTGATCGCCCAACATACGCTCAACTGCGCCCAACTCGATGGTGTCAGCCATCGTGGAGGTGCCGTGTGCGTTAATATAATCGATATCTGATGGTTCTAGGCCCGCATTGCGCAATGCGGCGCGCATGGAACGTTCGCCGCCCTCACCGGTCTCTGATGGGGCTGTGATGTGGTAGGCATCGCCTGAAAGGCCGTAACCCAAAACTTCGGCATAGATTTTCGCGCCACGCGCTTTGGCGTGTTCGTATTCTTCAAGGATAACAACACCCGCACCTTCGCCCATGACGAAACCATCACGGTCAGCGTCATATGGACGGCTGGCTTTTCGCGGATCATCCGCGCCCTTAGTGGACAGCGCCTTACAGGCGTTGAAGCCCGCGATACCAATTTTACAAATCGCAGCTTCGGCACCACCAGCAACCATAACATCCGCATCACCAAACATGATCAAACGAGACGCATCGCCAATCGCGTGCGCACCAGTGGAACATGCGGTTACAACAGAGTGGTTCGGGCCTTTAAAGCCATATTTGATAGACACCTGGCCAGAGATCAGATTGATCAACGCACCTGGTACAAAGAACGGGCTGACGCGGCGTGGGCCTTTTTCTTCCATCAACACAGCTGTGTTGGCGATAGAGTTCAATCCACCGATACCGGAACCAATCAAAACGCCTGTGCGTTCTAGATCGTCGTTTTCTGTTGGCATCCAGCCAGAGTCTTCAACCGCTTGTTGGGCCGCAGCCAAACCGAATTGGATGAATGTATCTACTTTGCGCTGCTCTTTTGGCAACATGTAGGCGTCAGCGTTGAATGTACCGTCTGTGCCATCGCCCAAGGGAACTTCGCAAGCATACGTGGTGACAAGGCCCGTCGTGTCAAAACCAGTGATAGGTCCAGCGCCGGATTTGCCGTCAAGAATGCGGCTCCAGCTTTCTTCGACACCATCAGCCAACGGTGTGACCAAACCTAAACCTGTTACGACGACTCTGCGCATGTGCTCTGCCCCTTAAAAATTTGTTGCCTTGCTCATACCTTGGCTAGCCCCCTCAATTCAAGGGTAGGTTGGTGGGCCAAGGCAAGCTATTGCCCATTCTGGACCTTGATCCTGTCTGAGCCTGTGCTACCGATGAAATAACAAACCTAAACAGGACAAACCTGATGCGCTTTCCTACCCTTTCAAACAACGCAGCAGGTGCCATGATGGCATTGGCTGCTTTCGCCGTGTTTTCCACCCATGATGTGATCGTCAAGAAACTGGGGGCCACCTATTCCCCATTCCAAGTGGTGTTTATCACAGCCCTTCTTAGTTTTCCGATCCTCACACTTGTGATGATGAGTGATCAAAAGCCGGACACCATTCGCCCCAAACACCCCTACTGGATGACCATCCGCAGTATTGTTGGCGTGGCTGCAGCGCTATGTGCGTTTTACGCGGTGACCGCCCTGCCGCTATCGCAATTTTACGCCTTCATCTTTGCCTCACCACTCATCATCACCATTCTAGCGATCCCGATGCTGGGCGAAGTGGTGCGGTTGCGCCGTGGACTGGCGATTATTGTCGGATTGGTTGGGGTTCTGATCGTAATCCGCCCCGGATCTGCCGAATTCTCAATGGGCCACATCGCGGCCATCACGGCGGCCTGTGCGGGTGCATTCGTATCCATCATTACCCGCAAGATCGGCGCGGAAGAACGCGGCGTTGTGATGATGATCTATCCAATGATGTCGAACCTGTTCATCACGGCCCTGTTGCTGCCTTTTGTATACGTGCAAATCCCTTTGGCAGACCTTGGGCTGTTCGCCATTGATACGCTGCTGGTGCTGACGGCGATGTGGTTGTTGGTTGCGGCTTACACCCGAACAGATGCGATTATCGTGGCCCCTATGCAGTATTCGCAAATGATCTGGGCGACAGTGTTTGGTTACTTCATCTTTACTGAAACGCCAGAGTGGCAGACCTACCTGGGCACAGCCGTGATTGTATTGTCTGGTATCTACATTCTGAAACGCGAAGCCACGAGCGATGCGTCAGAGAATACACCAGTGATGAAAACCCGCACGCGTGCCGGTCACGTTATGTCGGTCCGCGTGGGGCATATGCTGCGCCGTCAGCGTCGCCGCGACGCACAGGCCGCAGAGGATGTGGCGAATAAGTAAACGCCTCCCCAACAAACGAAAACGGGCAGCGGATCATGTGATCCCCTGCCCGTTTTGCATTTCAGCCTTAGGTGATTAGCCCGCGATTGTGCTGATCACCCAGAACAATGTCGCAGACAAGATCGCGGCGGCAGGCACTGTGATGACCCATGCACCAATGATTGTCAGGAAGTGCGAACGACGCACCAATTTGCGACGGCTTCGCTCATCTGAGCTTAGCTCTGGCAGGTTCGCTTCAACACGTGCACGTTTCATGCGGCGGGATGCGTCCCACTCACGGAAGAAGCCAACACCGAACACACCACCAACGGCGATGTGAGTCGAGCTAACCGGCAGACCCAACCAGCTGGCAACGATCACAGTGATCGCAGCAGACAGGGCCACACAATAAGCACGCATTGGGTTCAGTTTGGTGATCTGGCCACCAACCATACGGATCAGCTTTGGACCAAACAGGAATAGACCAAAGGAGATGCCCAACGCGCCGATAACCATTACCCACAACGGGATGGATACAGCGGCAGTGAAATCACCGGATTGGGATGCCTGAACGATCGCAGCCAACGGACCAACAGCATTCGCCACATCGTTTGCGCCGTGCGCAAAGCTTAGCAAAGCGGCAGACACAACCAATGGGATACCAAACAAAACCTTCAAGGATTTGTTGCGGTTCTCAAGGCCTTCGGCTTGTTTGCGGATCACTGGGATCATGACAAGCCAAATGATGATACCAAGGGCCAGACCGATGGACAGGGCCGTGGTCAGGTCGATCTTGATAATCTTCTTCAGGCCTTTCATCGCAAGGTAGGTTGAAAACGCCCCGCCCATGATGCCAACCAAAACTGGAACCCAACGTTTCGCCGCCGAGATTTTATCGTCTTGGTAAACGATACGGGATTTAATGAACCACAAGAACGCTGCCGCAATGGCACCGCCAAGCACTGGGGAAATGACCCAGCTGGCTGCGATCTTGGACATTGTAGGCCAGTTTACGGCTGCAAAACCTGCAGCAGCAATACCCGCCCCCATAACGCCACCCACGACAGAGTGCGTGGTAGAAACCGGTGCGCCAACCCAAGTGGCCAAGTTAACCCAAAGGGCAGCAGACAAAAGTGCCGCCAACATTGCCCAGATAAAGATGCCCGAGGTTTGCATGCTTTCAGGTGCGATGATGCCTTTTGCGATGGTCGACACAACGTCGCCCCCCGCCAGCAATGCGCCCATGCTTTCAAACACAGCAGCGATCGCAATCGCAGCCCCCATCGATAGGGCGTTCGCCCCAACGGCTGGGCCCATATTGTTGGCAACATCGTTCGCGCCAATGTTCAACGCCATGTAAGCACCAACACCAGCAGCAATAATCACGATGAGCGTGTTATTGGACTGGCCAAAAAAGACAGTCGCCAAAACGCTGGCAAGCACCACAAACACAAATGAGATACCAAGACCAACCATCGGGCGTGACGCATAGGCCGTCGCCGCTTCTAGATTTGTCAAACGACCCAAGTCGCGGTCTAGCGTATCAAGGTGATCCGCATCAAAATTGTTATTAGACATTTTTTTTCCTCGGTTTATGCGCCAGTCTACGCATCTGGGGCGCGGTTAGCACAAGTTTAAGGACCGCTCAATGATTCACGTAGGCATTTGGACCACGGATTTTTGTGTGTTTCACAACCGCACCATTTGCATTTTCAAGTGCCTCATTCCGATCAACCGCAAAGAAGGGCGTATTACTGGAGCTAATTTACCCGCTTATTGCGACCAGTGCTTTGAGTGTTGGGTTTTGGACATCACCTAGTTTTGACGTGTTAATAAAACGGGGAACAACGACGACGCTTCAGTCATATTTAACCATTTTTGTCGACCAATGTTGCGGCGCGCACAACGTCCAAACAAAAAAGGCCACCCATTTCTGAGCGGCCTTTCTTAATAACAAATCTAAGCGATGCTTAGGAAGCTTATGCTTCTTCTGCGTCGTCTTCTGCAGCGTTCGGGATGCCCGCGCTCTCAGCAAGATCGTCGTCGTCAGATGCGGCAGCGCCGATGTCTTCGAACAACTCAGAGATTTCGAATTCTGCTTCTGCTTCTTCTTCAGCTGCCAATTCTTGGATCGACTTGCCTGCTGCTTGAAGTTCAGCTTCTTCCGCAGAACGTGCAACGTTCATAGCGATAGTTGCAGTCACTTCAGGGTGCAGAACAACTGATACGTTGTGCACGCCAAGGTATTTGATCGGTGCGATCAAAACGACTTGTTTGCGATCCACTGTGAAGCCTTCAGCTGTAGCAGCTTCTGCAGCGTCACGTGTTGTAACAGAACCGTACAAAGCGCCAGCATCAGATGCGGAGCGAATCACAACGAACTGCTGTCCGTCTAGTTTCACTGCCATTGCTTCTGCTTCGGCTTTGGACTCTAGGTTTTGTGCTTCAAGCTGAACTTTGCGTGCTTCAAAGCTTGCAACGTTTGCTGCAGAGGCTGTGAGGCCTTTCTTCTGCGGCAACAAGAAGTTGCGTGCGAAACCTGGTTTGACGTCTACAACGTCGCCCATTTGGCCTAGCTTTGCTACGCGTTCAAGTAGGATAACTTTCATGTCAGATCTCCTTACTTAACAGCATATGGCAGTAGGGCGAGGAAGCGAGCGCGTTTGATGGCACGAGCCAACTCACGTTGCTTTTTCGCAGATACTGCGGTGATACGGGAAGGCACGATTTTGCCACGCTCAGAGATGTAGCGTTGTAGCAAACGTGTGTCTTTATAGTCGATCGCTGGTGCGTTATCGCCCGAGAATGGGCACACTTTGCGGCGACGGAAAAATGGTTTTGCAGCCATGGGTTACGTCCTTTTCCTAAGCTTCAGATCAGCGGCGCTCGCGGCGTTCGCCACGGTCGCTACGTTCATCGCGTTTCTGCATTTGTACGGATGGCAATTCTTTATGCTCGTCCATTTTGATGGTCAGCACACGCATTACATCTTCGTGCAGGCGCATCAGGCGTTCCATCTCGTGGATCGCAGATGCTGGCGCATCAGAACGCAAAAGGGCGTAGTGGCCCTTGCGGTTCTTGTTGATCTTATAGGCCATAGTTTTGACGCCCCAATACTCGCTGTCTACGAGTTTACCTTCGTTATCCGAAAGTACGGTGCCAAAATGTTCGATCAGTGCTTCGGCTTGTGTATTAGACAAGTCTTGGCGTGCGATCATGACATGCTCATATAACGGCATGTTTGCTCCACTTATATCAAGGCGCATTTCAAAGGCGGGCCATATGATCCTTTGCGGGCCTGCCACGAGAGACTGCGCGGTTAGAAAATCTTGCAAAGGAAGTGCTGCATATACACTGATTTTCCAGTGGCGCAAGGGTATCCGTGACTATGCACAGGGATTACGCATTGCGCATTCAGGCCACAGCCCGCCACATCAACAATCAGGCCAGTGGGCCCTGCCCCAGCTTAACGAAAAAACGGCGCCCTTTTCTTCAAAGGACGCCGTTCTAAATCTTTCAACCTATTCTAGCGGGCAAACAGCCCAAGAGAAATTAGGAAGCTTTCGTAATGAAGCCAACCGCGTCGCCGAAGCTTTGGATTGTTTCTGCTGCGTCATCAGGAATTTCGATGCCGAACTCTTCTTCGAACGCCATAACCAGCTCAACTGTGTCAAGGCTATCAGCACCTAGATCGTCGATGAAAGACGCGCCTTCAACAACTTTAGCTTCTTCAACACCAAGGTGTTCTACAACGATCTTCTTAACTCGGTCTGCGATGTCGCTCATATTAAAAGTCCTCATTCGTTTGAGACAGGTTGTCCCAGATATTGGTGGTTCCCGTTAGGGGCCCGATGTCTTGCCCCGAGGGGCGCTAAAGCCACGTAACGTAAACGCAGCGAACCAAGCAGCGGTAGCCGCTGTGATCAATTCTGCGCCGCCTATAACACAGTCGGCGCAGTTGGCAAACGATTTGCGCTTCTCAATGAGAGGCAGCAGCGTTCACCCAAGCTTACAACATGGCCATGCCACCGTTCACATGCAAGGTTGTGCCCGTAACATAACCTGCCTCAGGTGATGCTAAGTATAAGACAGCGCTCGCAATTTCTTCAGGATTGCCCATGCGACCGGCGGGAATTTGCGTCATAATCGCACCCTTTTGGTCATCATTCAGCTTATCGGTCATCGCAGTGGTAATGAAACCCGGTGCAACAGCATTTACCGTGATTCCACGTGACGCCACCTCATAGGCCAATGATTTGGACATGCCGATCATACCAGCCTTAGACGCGGCATAATTCGCCTGCCCTGGGTTACCTGTCGCACCAACGATGCTTGAGATGTTAACGATCCGGCCCCAACGCGCCTTCATCATGCCGCGCATAACGCCTTTGCACAATTTGAACGTTGCCGTCAGGTTCACGTTGATGACGGAATTCCATTCGTCGTCAGACATACGCATGAACAAGTTGTCGCGTGTGATGCCCGCGTTGTTGACCAAGATATCAACAGACCCCATAGCTTCGGCAGCTTGCTTTGGCAGCGCTTCAACAGCTTCCATGTCGCTTAGATTACATGGCAACACATAAGCGCGCTCACCCAGTTCTGCGGCCAGAGCCTCAAGCGGCTCAACCCGTGTGCCGCTTAGGCCCACAGATGCGCCAGCGGCGTGCAAACCGCGCGCGATATCCGCACCGATGCCACCTGATGCACCAGTGACCAATGCGTTTTTACCTGTAAGATCAAACATTTATTCTTCCCTATTCTTCAATTCTTTACACCAATGGTGCGCGTTCACCCAAGACCCAGCGGACAACATCAACAATATCAAACGCCAATGAAATGCAGATGACAGTCATAATAAGCCAAATAATGCGACGGGGCCAAATTGTCATATCTCCACGCGATTGCTGTGCGATCAAGAACACAACCGTCGGGATCCAAAAGACCAGATGCGGCAGGCCTAGCAGCTTAACATAGCCCATCGCATTAAACATGTACTGGACACAAAAGGCAGCAATGACACTGGACAGCAGGGTCACGATCCCTGCTTTGCAACTGGATTTCCAAATCAGCAAAAGAAGGGGCGCAACAAAGGCCCCTGCCAATAAGAAATTCAGCCAAATCCCAACCCACGTAGGTTGTAATGCCATTGCGTCCTCAAGGGTCATGATTAACCTTCCAGTGCCGCCGCGATATCAGCAGACGAGCCGATGTTGCGCGTCGCGATAGATTTATCGATACGACGGATCATACCACACAGGGCTTTGCCTGCGCCGATTTCCCAAATATCAGTAACGCCATTTGCTGCCATCCAAGACACGCTTTCACGCCAGCGCACAGAACCTGTCACCTGATCCACCAACAAGTTGCGGATCACTTGGCCGCTGCTGACTGCTTCGGCTTGCACATTCGCAACCAAAGGCACCGCTGGGGATGCAATATCAACGTGGTTTAGCGCTTCGGCCATTACGGCGGCTGCCGGTTCCATCAACGCACAGTGGAAAGGTGCGGACACGGGCAACAAAACAGCGCGTTTCGCACCCTTTTCCTTGGCGATGACCAATGCACGCTCAACAGCGTCCTTATGGCCCGAAATCACTACTTGACCCGGGTCGTTGTCATTGGCGGCTTGGCAGACTTCACCTTGGGCTGCTTCTGCAGCAACTTCAGTTGCTGCTGCAAAATCCAAACCCAACAAGGCAGCCATAGCGCCAATACCAACAGGCACCGCCTCTTGCATGGCTTTGCCACGAGTGCGCAACAAACGCGCGGTATCCGCGATCGAAATAGATCCTGCCGCAGCCAATGCAGAATATTCACCCAACGAGTGACCCGCCACAAAGCTTGCGCGCTCTAACGTGATGCCCTCAGCTTCAAGGGCGCGCATTGCGGCCAAAGAGGTTGCCATCAACGCGGGTTGGGCGTTTTGGGTCAGTGTCAGCGCATCTTGCTCGCCGTTCCAGATCAGATCTGACAGCTTTTCGCCCAGTGCGTCATCGACTTCTTCAAAGACCGCACGTGCCGCAGGATATGCGTCAGCCAGATCGCGGCCCATGCCGATGGTCTGTGCCCCTTGGCCCGGAAATACAAAAGCGGTCGTCATATGGTTTGCCCCCATTAATATGTGTTGAGATTGGTTTAAACGCCCCGCTCGCTTCGCACAAGCCAACACAATTATGCAGATCACCTGTGCGTGAGACGCACTTGCCCATGTGCACACGCATCGCGTTAACTGTTCCAAACGCACGTCACCTGACAAAGGAACCCCCATGTCACGCTCAAACACCGCCCACAGCTATGGGTCCGTCGCCAAAACCTTCCACTGGCTGACCGCCTTGTTGATCATCACAGTCATCCCTCTTGGGATCATTGCAAATGACATGGGATATGACACGTCCGAACAGCTGGCCCGCAAGTTCCTGTTGTTTTCACTACATAAAACCGTGGGTGTCACGATTTTCTTTGTCGCCCTTGCGCGTATCATTTGGGCCATCAGCCAACCCAAACCCAACGGATTACACCCCGAACGCAAAGCCGAGACATGGCTCGCCGAAACCATCCATTGGCTGCTCTATGGCTCACTCGTTATGGTCCCCCTCGCGGGTTGGATCCACCATGCTGCCACCACAGGTTTTGCCCCGATCTGGTGGCCCTTTGGTCAGTCCCTGCCATTTGTGAACAAGAATGAAACCACAGCTGAGCTGTTTTCCGCCCTGCACCTGATCTTTTCACGGGTGATGGTCGTGTCCATCCTGTTGCACGTTGCCGGTGCCCTCAAGCACGTGGTTATCGACAAAGACGGCACACTCAGCCGTATGTGGTTTGGCAAATCCAGCGCCGTTGAAACCACAGGTGGTCATAGCAATGTATTACCCATCGCCTCTGCATTGGTCGCATGGGCGGCTGCGATCGCGATTGGGGTTGCTGCCGGAGTGTTTAGCGCAGGCGCACATGACGATCACGAGCACGCACATGACGACACACATGGAACAGCCATACTTGAAACTATCGCCTCTGACTGGACCGTACAATCTGGTGAAATCGCGATCACTGTCGATCAAGGCGGCAGCAAGATCACAGGCAGCTTTGCGGAGTGGACAGCGGCCATCACCTTTGATCCCGAAACCGGTTTGGGCAACACAGAAGTCACAATCGTTGTGCCCTCCCTGACCCTTGGGTCCCTCAGCGGCCAAGCAATGGGTGCGGATTACTTCAACGCCGAAGCCTTCCCAGCGGCAGTGTTCAAGGCAGACATCACACCAAGCGGTGACAGTCATGTCGCCACAGGGACGCTGCGTATCCGTGATATCGAGATGCCGATTGAGATGCCATTTACCCTAAGCACTGAGGGCGAGGTCACGACGATGCAAGCAGTGCTGACCTTGGATCGGCAAGATTACGCAATTGGGTCCGGCCTCCAAGACGAACAGACCCTCAAGTTCGCAGTGGGCGTTGAGCTCAACCTAAGCGCCACACAGAACTGAACTGCTAGGGCATACACATAGAAAAGGGCCGCCTGAGTGATCAGGCGGCCCTAAATTCATTCCGTGAGTTGATGAATTAATCGGCTTTCATGGCTTCGATAGAAATGATGACTGAAATCTCATCACCTACGAATGGTGCAAATGCACCCAAGCCAAAGTCAGAGCGCAGCAAAGTTGCTGTCGCGTCAAAGCCTGCCCAGTCTTTTTCTGCACGTGGGTGTGGGCCCGCTTTGTTAAGTGTCGCATCCAGAACAACGGACTTTGTCACGTCGTTCATTGTCAGATCACCCGTGATGTTGGCTGTTGTGTCGCCAGTCACTTCGATGCCTGTAGATGTGAACGTGATCATGTCACCGTCTTCAGCACCAAAGAAGTCTGGGGACATAAAGTGGCCCAAACGTGCTTCCCAACCTGTGAACATGCTTTGAACTGGCATGGAAACAGAAACGGAAGAGTTTGCAGCGTTTTCTTGGTCAAAAGCGATTTCGCCTTCAAAACCAGAGAACATGCCATAGGTCGTAGAGTAACCTAGGTGGTTGTAGGAAAAGACGATTTGGCTGTGACTTGCGTCTAGGACGTAATTGTCAGCAGCAGCGGCGAGAGTAGCAGTGCTGGCAAGTGCAGCAGCAAGAAAGAAAGATTTCATCATATTGGCTCCGGTGTGAAAAACATAACCTATGATGGTCTATTCGTGTACCTGCGCGCAATTGCGCACCGATCAACATATCGTGCGCATATACGAACCAATTGGCACTACCCCGCCGAAAAGGCACCCTTTCGGCCCTTTTCCGCACACCCAAAGCCCTATATCTATTGATTTAAAGTTTGCCCGCATCCTGCAACGCACCTTTTAGGCTGCGGTGCAAACGCGGGTCCTTGATATCAACTTCGGCCAAAACGGCATTGTGCCGGCCCCAAAGTGTGAAATGGTTACCGTCCACTTCAGCCGCATCCAGATCAGCGAACTTAAAGCGTTTTCTGTCATTTGACCCATCACGCTTGGATCGAACCAAACGTATTTCTCGGCGCACCATGTCTATCTCGACACTAGGCGCGCTGTCGGTTTTGGCGTTGTGGGACAGTGAAATGCCGATACCAGCCGCCACAACAGACAAAACCAGTTTCATCAACATAACATCGTTAGACAAATCCGAACCGAGCATAATCCACAGACCAACAGCCGCAAGAATAAGGGCTACACCCAAAAGGCTTTGACCACTTCGCACCACCAATCGGCCGCCGTCCATAGTATAAACGGGAACAGCTGAGAATTTAGAGTGTGTCGTCTCGTGCATAAATTCGTTTACGGCGGCCATTTAAATTTCTCCAAACATATAAATTTTAATCAAATACTTTGAAGGTAATTAAGATTAACATTGAGACAGGAATGAGGCTGCTGCGAGGCATTGACGCGGCGCAATGACGCTTACCTGCACTTTATGGCTGTGTTTGGCGGATGTTTTCCCCCAAGGTTTGACAACTTGTTTTCAAAGCCAATGTCAGAGTTTCGTAAAACCTATGTTTCAGATCTATGAATTCTATATTTTAGTTTTGTGAATTCTATGTTCAAACTTTATTAAATGGAGGTATGTTAATGTTACAATTACTTCTCCTGATAAATTGCATCAGTTGCGCGATCTTCGGAGCTTTTTTCGTTTTGTTCTCTGCCACTGCGGTCTCTATGATCGGTGATCCCCCGCAGATTTTGGTAATTTTGACCGGTGTTACCTTTTTATTCAACGCGATCCTACTTGGTATCGCAGCAGCTCGGGTAAACAATTACACAACCTCTATCGGGTATTTCATAGCCGGCGAAGTCATCTGGTTCCTGATTACACTAGAGTTACTGGCAAGTGGACTTTGGATTGTTGGCACCGCAGCAATTACATTAGACATACTTATTGCAGCATTGCTTGGCCTGCTCGGCTTTGGAAAATGGTTCTATGGCATACGGGGCAAGCAACCGCTAAGCGACTAAATTAGCGCCTTATACATCTTAAAGTTGCTAAGTTCGATACCGCGCTTCACGACAACTAGCGCGGTATCCACCTGCCACCCCATTCGGGCAAAGAACGGCCTTGCCTTTATGCTTGCTTGCGTTGTGAGCAGCGCAATACCTTTGGCCGCGGCACTTATCTCAACATCGGTATATAAAAGGCGGCCGATACCATGGCCTGCGTGTTGAGAGCGTACGAACGCCAAATCGATATAACCGTCTGAATCCAAGGTCATAAAGCCACCCATCACACCATCGCACACAGCAACAAAGCCGCTCAGGCTTTGGAACCTGCGCATCCAAGCGGCGGCATCAGGTGCAACACCTGCCCACGCCAAACGCTGCTCAAGGGTATAAACGTCCGCCGCACCACAGTGCACCGCGTCAAAGAAGACCTCAGCCGCGACAGCGCCATCTGCGGGTAAAAGCGGACGGATCGTGACGGGCTGAACCACATCAGGCAACAGCTGCGTTGGTTTCTCCAAACGCACCAATATCGCCAAAATTGAATTCTTGCGCGTATTTGCCCAAGAAATGCGTAAGGAAGGTATTGATCGCGATCCGCACCCGAGGGTCATCCGTCATATGGGTCCCATTGGCGTCCAAGGTCGAGTTCATCAACTTCACCCAACGTTCAGCACCACGGTCATTCATCAACGCAATTGCATTGTGGGTATGGTGAAAGCTTAGACGAAAGTCAGCGCCATGATAATACGGGCCACCCCCCATTACATCGGCCCACATAGATGCTTGGGTCATCGTGTGGTGTTCAACGCCACCCACGCGCTCAAATACGGAAGTGAACCACGGCTCGTCCGCAAACACGCGTTCATAAAAGCTTTCGACAATAGCAACGATGGGATCAGGACCGAGCACAGAAAACAATTGCCAAAACTGGATCGGCTGGCTTGGATCATTGGGCGCTTTGAGGGTCACCAGATCCGCGCGACGCATCGTGTCAGAAGGCAATAGGCCCGCATCCATAGCATTGCCCACATAGGCGGTCTGCGCTGTCTTGGTCATATACCCGTGCTGGGTTTTAAAGTTTGGATACGAAAAAATGGCCATCTGCCCTACCCCTTTAGAAATTCGGACCTCGAAAGAAAAAGGGCCGCTTCCAACAATGAAAGCGGCCCCAGCTTCACGTCAACAAGTGACGCGGAACTTATTCTTCTTCTAGCGCTTCAACAGCTTTTTGAAGCTCATCTTTAGAAACTTCTTTTTCTGTCACAGTCGCTTGTGCAAACACGTGGTCTACAACTTTGTCTTCGAACAATGGTGCGCGAAGCTGCTGCTGCATTTGCTGGTTCTTTTGAACAAATTCAAAGAACTCACGCTCTTGACCTGGGTACTGGCGCGCTTGGTTCATGATTGCTTGTGTCATTTCAGCGTCTGTTACTTCAACAGCAGCTTTTTGACCCAAATCAGCCAACAACAAACCTAGGCGCACGCGGCGGTCTGCCAATGTCTTGTGCTCGTCAGTTGTTTCGATCTCAGGGTGATCGTGGCCTTCGACTTCTGGGTTATCTTCGTGCCATAGCTGGTGTGCGATTTGACCCGCTTCAGCGTCCAACAAGGACGGTGGCAAGTCAAAGCTTACCAATGTGTCCATTGCGTCCAAAAGACCGCGCTTCATGATTGCGCGTGATGCACCGCCATACTCAGCTTCAAGACGTTCACCGATTTGAGTTTTCAAAGCAGCAAGATCTTCAGCGCCGAATTTCTTCGCCATCTCGTCGTTGATCTCAGCAGCCACTGGCTCTTTTACTTCAACGATTGTGCAATCAAAGATGGCTTCTTTGCCAGCAAGGTGCTCAGCTTGGTATTCAGCTGGGAAAGAAACTGTAACAGCTTTTTCTTCGCCGGCTTTAACGCCTACCAATTGCTCTTCAAAACCTGGGATGAATGAGTTTGAGCCCAAAACAAGCGGGTAATCTTCAGCAGATCCGCCATCAAACGCTTCGCCGTCAACTTTACCAACAAAGGCCATGACAACTTGGTCACCGTCTTTTGCTTTTGATCCAGCTTTGCGTGCTTTAAAATCTTGCGCAGTTTCAGCCAAGTTAGCCAAAGCTTCGTCGATAGAAGCGTCATCAGCCTTAACAACCATTTTTTCCAATTTGATGGTGCTTAGGTCAACTTCAGGAATCTCAGGAAGCTTTTCATAAGTCATGTCAACGTTTACGTCGTCGCCAGCTTTCCAGTCTTCGTTTGTCATTTTAACGTCAGGCTGCATCGCAGGGCGATCGCCAGTTTCTTCAAAATGCTTGTTCATCGCGCCGTCGATTGACTCTTGCATAGCTTCGCCCATCAGACGATCGCCAAACTGCTTCTTAAGCATAGCCATAGGAACTTTGCCCTTACGGAAGCCCTTCATTTCGACTTCTGGCTGCGCTTCAACCAATTTGGTGTTCACTGTCGCATCCAATTCAGCCGCAGTCACGGTGATTGAATAGGCGCGCTTTAGACCTTCGTTAAGTGTCTCGGTGACCTGCATGTTAGCTCCATAGGATTAGGGCGCCTTGTAAGGCGCTGGCAGAAAATTTGTGCCCTTCTATTGGGCAGGTAAGCCATGCGCAAGAGGCGCGTGGCCCTGAAACGGTATTAGGGCAAAGATTCCCGTTCGGGACGCATGGTTTTTGCAAAAAATGGACCAAACCTGTGCTTTGCCCTTATTATTTGAAGTCGTTCCACTTTAACTGCGTGTTGCGCGTGATGTCGCGATTGATTTGCTTACCCACGACCTTATCAAACTCATACCCAGCAATTTCACCCGATCCCGGACGCCGCGCCCAGATGTCGGCTTCTGTAATAACGTGACCTGAGGACAAATCCTTATCCGCTACAACAGACGCGCGGGCAAATTTGTAAACGGCTTCTTCTGCTTCGGCGCGTTGTTTTGGGTTGTTGGCCGCGATCCAGATTTCGCGCGAACGATCAATGATGTGACGCAATTCACTTGGGTCCATTGAATTGATGATGTCAGGCCCCGCTCTGTAACGGCTGTCTGTATAATGGCGTTCCAAGATACAGGCCCCCAACGCAACCGAAGCCAACGCCATCTCAGGGCCGATCGAATGATCAGAAAAGCCAACAGGCACCCCAGGGAAGGCCGCGCGCAATTCGCTGACACCTTGAAGGGATACGATTTCTGGCGGGCTTGGATACAGGTTGGTGCACTCAAGCAATGCGAACTCCACACCAGACTCAACCAAAATGTCTACGCTGGCTTTGATCGTCTCGATGCTTTGCATCCCCGTAGACATAATCACAGGTTTTCCAAAACGGGCGATGTGACGGATCAGCGGAAGGTTATCCGCCTCGCCCGACCCAATCTTGAACGCGGGCACATCAATCTCATTCAGGAAATCCGCAGCCGCACGGGAAAACGGAGTCGAGATGTAAATCATCCCCAAACTCTCGGTATAATCCTTCAACGCAATTTCATCGTCCAAAGACAATGCACAGTTCGCCATGACTTCCCATATGGACACATCAGCGTTTGGTGGGAAGATTTGTTTGGCTTCGTCCGTCATCTCATCTTCGATGATATGCGTCTGGTGTTTAACGCACTCACAACCAGACGCCGCAGCAAGACGCACCATTTCTTTGGCCACATCCAATGAACCACCATGGTTGATGCCAATCTCTGCAATTACCAGTGGCGCGTGGCCATAGCCGATCTCGCGTGTGCCAATTTTCATTTTAGTGGTCCTTGTTGTTGGTCGTGTTCAATTCTGTCGCTTCGCCGCCACTGGCAGCTGTCTCTAACTTTGCCGCCAGGCGTTGCGCGCGCATCTCGGCCGTGCCCCAACGGTCATGAAACCACAACCACTGTGCCGGATAACGGCGTACCTGCGCTTCAAGACGGTCCGACATCTCAGCCATCATCTCATAGGGCGCGCGGTGTTCAATAGGCGTTTCAAATTCGATATGATGGGTCATCCCATCTGGCCCGCGGTGGGCGAAACACGGCACAAACAACGCACCAGTCTTCATCGCGATCTTAGCAGGCACATCAGATGTGGGTGCCGGTATGCCAAAGAAATCGACGTCTTCATACTGTGTCGCGCGCACGTCAAACAGCATCGTAGCAATCCCACCTTCACGTAAATGACGGGTGAACCCCAAAAATCCTTTACGGCTTTGTGGAAATGCAGGCCCCGTCAAATAGCCATAGTTCTGAGTGTAATGTTCATCAAAATGCGGATTGGATGCAGGACGAAACAGGCAGGCCGATTGATGGCCCAACGTATGAAGCGCGATGCGCATCGCCTCGTAATTGCCGATATGGCCAGAAACCAACATCACAGGCCGGCCCTCAGTAATAGCCCCCATCATCTGATCGTATCCCGCACCACCGATGTTTTCAGGTTCCAACGCAGCAGCCACATCATGCTTTGAATAGTTCTCGATCATGTTTTTGCCAAAGTTGACGGCAACCTCATGCGCGATCTTGCGAGCCTCGCTTGCGGACATTTCAGGATGAACAAGTTGCAGATTGCGCACTGCTTTTTTGATAAAGCCAAACAATGGAGCCACGACATAGCTGGCGATAAAGCCAAATAATTTCACCCGCGTGCGATAAGCAAACAGGTGCGTGAAGGCGATAATCCCCCGCACCAGCCAATTGACTGCAACATCGCTGTTAAAACGCATGATTTCACTCAGTTCCATGATTTGATCAACGCAGCGACCCGGCTGCGCTCAATCCCCTGTCTGGCAAGGATTTAACGGATGTCGCCGTGGCATACAACTAAATCAAAGCCACCGCGCACGCACAGCCAACACACATCAGGCTTTTGGTAATGTACCGCCGTATCCAAGCCAATAATCACGCGCCCACGGCACCTGACCAAAGCCCATATGCGGCAGGTTATCCCAACGTTTACGCCCTGGTAAGGCCAAGGTGATAGGACGTGGATCGCCATGAAAGGCCACCACACTCGCACTGACAGGTGGGGCATGGGGATGCAAAAGCAGATCCACGCCAATGGGGCGACGCAACCAGCGCTTAAAGCTGATCACCCAATCCACAGGCCAATATTCCATTGAAGACGCATGCTCCTCAACCCACACCTGTTCAATATCAGCCGCGTCAAACGCCGCCTGAGGATCGGCCTGAAACCGCTCGACGATTTGGGTCTGCTCACCAAGGTTAAAAGCAAACAGCCCTGTTCCCAGCAACTCATCCTTTGGCTTGGCCACCCGATTGGGACGCCAATTGTCCCCAACATCAATGCCAATGAAAGGCGCAGGGTGATCCATGAATTGGGTTAAGTCGCCGCAAATGAAGGTATCAAGATCCACAAACAGCGCCCTGCCCGTCAGACCATGAAAGTCCGCCAGAAACACGCCCAGTTTGGGCCACGCCCCATGACGCCACATCTGTGGGCTGCACCCAATGTCGGGGATTGGAAAACTCTCTATCCCGTCCACGAATCCACTGTCGTCATCAGTCAAACACACAAAGCGAAAGTCGCCCGTCATATTGGCCCGAACCGCGTTGTAAAGCACGTTCACATATTCAGAACTGAACAGCGAACCCCACTTCATACACAAAACAATGCGATCCATAATTACTCCAAATTAAGTCAATCAAACTGCTAACTTATGCCCCGCACCTTGTCTACCAACGACCATACGCAAAAACATCAAAGGCCACTTGCGGGGGGCGTTGGCAAAGAGGTACAAGCCTGTATGAGCAAATCTATCGTTTTTGTCACTGGAACCCGTGCCGATTTCGGCAAGCTTGCGCCGCTCGCGGTTGCAGCGCGCGATCAGGGTTTTGCAGTCTCTTTCTTTGTAACTGGCATGCACATGCTGGAACAATACGGTCTGACCAAGATCGAAGTGAAGCGGATGGAGGGCGTGGAAGTTCACGAATTCCTCAATCAGCGCGCTGGTGATCCACAGGACATGATCCTTGCCAAAACAGTCATCGCGTTCTCTGACTTCGCCCTAGAACACAAACCGGATCTTGTAGTCATTCACGGGGATCGGGTCGAAGCCTTGGCCTGCTCATTAGTTTGCGCCACCAACTATATCCCATCCGCCCACATCGAGGGTGGCGAGGTATCAGGCACGATCGACGAGATGTTCCGACACTGTAACAGCAAACTGGCGACCTATCACTTTGTCTCTTCACAGGATGCAAAGCGGCGGGTCATGGGGTTGGGTGAAACCGAAAACAGCATTCACGTTCTTGGTTCCCCCGAACTGGATTTTCACGCTGGTCCATCTGGCGTGACAATTGATCAGGTGTTTGAGCGTTACGAAATACCGTTCGATGACTTTGGCATCGTGATTTTTCACCCCGTCACTTCAGAACAAGAGACGATGGGTCAACAAGCGGTAAACCTGTTTGACGCGCTGGTTCAAAGCGGGCGCAATTATGTGGTGATCGCGCCAAATAATGATCCTGGGTCTGATAAGATCTTTGATCAAATCGCAAAACTGCCCTCTGAACGGTTTCGCACCCTACCCTCAATGCGGTTCTCACATTTCTCTGAACTGATGAAGAACGCCAACTTTATGGTTGGTAACTCATCAGCCGGTGTGCGCGAGGCACCGTTTTTGGGGCTACCGTCCTTAGACATCGGCACGCGCCAAACCAACCGCGCTGTCGCACCCTCCCTGTTCAGCAGTGCCGCAAAAAACACCGATGATATCCTTGGCTTCCTGACGCAATACTGGGGACAGAAATATACGCCCCACACAGCGTTTGGGGAAGGGCGTGCCGCAGAGCATTTTGTGAACGCGATCAAAGACCCCGCGTTTTGGACACAAAATCTGCAAAAGAACTTCCAAGACCACGAATAGATACGGCGAATTTCCAGCCCCTCAACATCGTTCAGAGGCTGGAGCTAACCGTTATTTTGCAGCGGCCAAACGCTCTTTCATCAAGATTTCCACGATACGAAAATCAATCGGGTTATCGATGTCGATGCAGCGCTCTGGCGGCATGATATAGGGGATCACGCGCCCCTCGTAAATGGTCGATGCTTTTTCCAGATACGCCGGATCAATCACATATGTGGACGCGGCATGTTCCCAAACTGGCGGAGCCACCTGACGGGACCAAACACCACCGGGCAACGGTTTTGACACCTGCAAAGCCCCCGTTTCATCGGTCTCAACCAGATTGAAATATGGGTTCTTCTTGGCCTCACAAACGCTCATCACCATGTCGGGGCGTTCTTCATCAAACAAACGCAGCGCGTTCACCACATCCTCAGGCAACCGCAACGGACCTGTGCAATCCAAATCCACGAATGTATCAACCTTAGAGCCCAACACCTCCTGAGAGGCTTGTAACGCATGCTGCCACACGCCCCATTTGGGGGCAGCGTCCGTGGCCAAATGGGCAGGACGCAACCCGATATCCAAGGCACCGCGCTTGACCGCGTGGGCATACATTGCCTCATCATCTGTCGAGACAACAACCGCATCAATCTGATCTGAATCAAACAAGTGATCCAGAGACCAATCAATCAGGTGCTTACCGCACAACATGCCAAAGTTCTTGTTCGGTACGCCCTTAGACCCTTTGCGTGCTCCAATGTGACCAAGGATCATGATGTCTCTCCAGTTTTCTTATCTGTATCAAGGGGGCTGTAATAGTCGATGATCATCCGTTTGATGGGACCAAGGGCGCGCCCGGACCAAATCAGGCGGCGACCCTTGCGGTCTTGCATCTCTGCTCCTTCAGGCAATGCGACGAGATCTTGGCCTTTAAATGCAAGACCCGGCAACGTCAGCGCCGTCAGCTTAGACCAGCGGCGGCGGTTCCATGGCATCGCACCGCGCACATAGATAAACCAACGCCACGACCACATAAACTCGGTCGGGAACTTCACCGCAAACCTGCGCGGGATCGCAGCCATATAAGGCTGGGCAACCCACGAAATGAACCGCTCATCCGCAATCATCGGGCGGTAATTCAAACCGCCATACTGAGCAAACAAAGACCGAAATCGCTTTGCCACATAGCTACAATGGGCCGGGTGAAACACTATGATCGAAGAATTGCCCCCCGCATAACGCCGCGTCTTTGTGACTGTCCACAACCAACGCGCAAAGGAACCAAACGGCAAGACTGCGCTTTGAAACAGCACGATATTTTGCGGTGTAACCGCAAGCGGCAACATCTGCGCCAAATCGCCCATCACCATCGTATCGATGTCCACAAAGATAGCGGGCAAATCGTCAGGCAACACGCCCTCTTCGAAAATCGCCAATTTGGTCTGACAGCCCGCCTGCATCAATTCTGGGTTTAAATAGAACTCGGGGATCATGCGAACCTCAACCTCCGGCAACAGACCCGGGCGGGCGCGGTCGGACACCATCACCACACGAGGTGGATTTGGGGTATTGGCCACAACCGCCTCAATCAACTGGTTCAATTCATCAACACCGTATTTGGTGCCCCAAACGACCAAGATCAGTTGCCACGTAGGGCTGGAAACAACAGTGTTCAATGAACCCACCCTTTTGGTGCAAAACGTTACCGCCCTAACTATAAGCAATTCTGACCAAGCGAAACCTGTAATTGCCCCCACGCTTGCCCCCCGCCCCGTCCACCGCTATGAACATCCCATAGGGTCCAGTCCCCTGCCGTCCGCACATGGTGAAGCGCTGGGTAAAGTTCCTGTTCGACCTTCCGTCGCATACGGACCTTCGGCAACGCGGACACCCGATCAGCCCCTTAAGCGACCACAAGGAGATCATGAAATGGACAGCCCAATTCCCTCACGTACGGCCCTGAAATCACAGGCCAAACGCCTGCGCGCTACATTAAGCGAGCAAGGCAAAACCATCAGCCACGCACAAAGCCTGGAGGCCATCGCACAAACCTACGGGGCGCGCGACTGGAACACACTCAACGCAGGGTCCTTTGACGAAACACGCCCAAACCACCGCGATTGGCAGGTGGGACAACGGGTGTCAGGACAGTATCTGGGACACAGGTTCACCGGTGAAATCAAAGCGGCGCGCAGCATCGGTAGCACACATTGGGCGCTGACATTGGTGTTTGATAAGGCGGTGGATGTGGTGGAGTCAGCGCATTTCAGCAACCTGCGCCGCCAAGTGAATTGCACGGTCGGGCTTGATGGGCGATCAAGCGCCAAAACGTCGAACGGCCAAGCACAGGTGGTTTTGGAGGGTTAAGTTAGCCCCCAAACGGTTAAGCCAAACCCCGCCCTCTCGAAATACGTAGGGCGGGGTTCACCCCGCCATTGGTGGGGGCGAGGAGTAGAAATTCTCGGAAACTAACTACGCGACTCGTTCAGCAACGGCCTCATGGATCGCTTTGCAGTTTGACGACCCCTTAAATAAAACCGCTAGTGCCTTGTTTGGATACTCTGCCTCCAAGTGTGAGAGCATAGCAGGATAAACCGCTTCACAAGCTTCAACAACCGGCGTAACGTAATTTGAATTCATTTCAGAGATTGGTTGTTCAAGAATTGTCTGACCGACGTTCTTAAACACAGAGGCTGCGATTGCTCTATTTCCGTGAACTAGTAAGCCCCAAGCATATCCACTCTTCCGATCCGATTGGGACTTTTTTTCCGCGATCCAATCATCGATAGCTCTCAAAATCCTGACGGCATTAAACGATTGAGAACCAGAGGTCTGTGGATTGAATATAGCTTTATAAGGAGCTTTCGATAAATCATTGAAAAACCGACCAATACCAGTTTTTGCTGCCACAGAATGAGGCGGGTCTACAGATGCACAAGCTAAAGCCGTTGTGACTTCGATCAAGTCACACGACGTAGGCGTCGGCACAAAGTCATCAGTTCGGTGAACTTGGTATTCCACGCCAGAAAGTGACATCTCCCCCGTAATTCGAGTTTGCTCAGGATCGCTCGAAACAAAATCACGCCCTTCAACTCTATTTTGCAAATTATTGGTACGAGTGACGTCTGTGCCAAAGCTCTCTGGCGCGTCTTTTAACAACACAACACGCACTGAAACTTTAACTGTACCAAGTGCAGCATCATCGGTCACCTTTGCTAGCGTGCTAACGGTTTGGGCACCGTTGACAATCGAAGCCCCCTTAAACTCAAAGTTACCTGAAGTATGCGAAGCCGCGCTAGCTGGCGCTCTTACAGCTTCCTCAGCGATTAGTGTAATTCCATTGTGGAAGTACCAGAAGTGCTCTGGATCAGATATCGCTGTATTTTTAATCTGGTTATTCACATCAGTATCGCCAAGCGCATAGCGAATGTTCTTTGCGACGATCCGCTTACCATGATCTTCCCACCATTTTTTCAATTGGCTACCATCGATAACGCCAAAATATGCATTATGAGGGTGGGTAACCCGCGACCAGTCTAACAATGTTGCAGACAAGTTTATCTTACCTGCGTGTGATCCTGAAGCTAAGCCGTTGAAAACTTCGGTCATTCCGAAGACATTGAACGTAGCAATGCCATCGTCTTCACTATCATTTAATTCAGTCAAAAATTTATCAATTTTCTTGCGGCTATGGATCGCAACCTCACTTGCACCGGTTGTCGCCAGTATGATCCGAATTGTTGTCCCAGGATGCAGCAATGCTTCCGAAATCACTTCCACTTTAGGTTTCAATCGCTCCCCAAAGCTGTCGATATCGTTCTCTACTAAGTCCTTAATGCCATCTGCAAAATTTGAAATCTCTTTAGCTTGTGGTTCACCAGAACCTGACTTGATCCACTTTGATTGGACAATGACAACTTGTTTTTCGACATGGTCAAAATACGCGGCATCAATGCCATTATCATCGCCGCCGTCCCGAACCGATTTGGCAGCCTCAGAAGCAGTGCACCCTGTCGCACTGTAAACCCCAAAAGCGGCTAAGCAGCGTGTCAAAATCTTCACGTCACGCTCTGAATCCGCCTCGCCAATACCAAAAAGGTCAAGATCACTCTCAAACATTGACCGCAACTTCGATTGAATCTGGCGAACCTTCAGATTTGACATCCGTGTAATCCAATGTTGTTTAAAATTTTGAGCTAAAATACTCTCTCATTCATTGTAATCAGAACCCAAGAAGACAACCAGTGGTTGTTGTGTGATTTTTACAAACGTGTCATTTTCCCACCCGTACCCACCGACGCGATACCTACACGATACCGACGTTGGATTTTGCCACCCCTAACCGTCCCAACCAAAAGTTAACGCGCCCGCATCCCTTACCAATCTGTTAACGCTCCAAAATCGCCAAACTATACAGATCACCCGCTGTTCTGTGCAGTTTGCCCAATCCTCCCCCAAATCCCCGCATCCTCGGCTGTTGGGACTGTACAGTTCGCGCCTGTTTTTGTGCAGTTTGCCCCGTTCACCCCACCGTGCGCGGCCTTAACCTTTGCCGTGTTGCGCCCTTGCCCCTTCCCGTCACCCATCCCAAAACGGACAAGGCGCAGCCCGTTTGGGACAGGACGTGTTACAAATTGAACTGTGCTAAAACGTGGCCCCCTCAGCGGTTGACCCTCTTTCAGATCGCTAGGATCAAGGCGGCGGCCAATGTCCGTATTCTCTACGTCACCGACCCAGATTAGCGCCCCGACCCATCCCACGATGACCCTGCCCCACAAGTGAGAAAACACTGTATTTTCAACACTCTAAACTTAAATTTTTGAGTAGCGGCTGTGCAGTGTATAGTCCTTGCGGGGCCCCCTGACCCGCCATGTGCAGGACCATCTCGGCCAGTCTGTGAAATCATAACTCGCATCATATTGGTCAGGGTCACACCAATGCGCCGCAGCCCCACCCAGTGCGGGCACTTGGTGGAAAAACCGTCCATCCTCAAAGGAGATGTTCAGCTTTTCATCCCAACGATACCTCCGCTCCGCAACCATTGCCGCGTGCCCCGAGATTTGCAAATTTCCCGTTTCTTTATATTGCATTAGGCCGTTTTTGTCGGTCCATTCCGCACACCCCAAGAACCGCCCAGCAGGTCCCTCAGCGGGTGTGATGTCACGCTCTAGTTTCCAACGCCCTGCGAAATCGGACAAAATACGGTTCACCCGTTTCTTTCCATTTTCAGGCGATTCATTCCTATTTTCAGCGCAAACCGATCCATTTCCAGCTTCCCAAGCTTGTCGTCAGGTCACATCCCGTTTAAGGGGACGGCAATCCCGTGAACAGACACAAAAAGGTGCGCATTATGATCCCTCGCTATTCCCGTCCTGATATGGTGGCCATTTGGTCCCCTGCATCCAAATTCAAAATCTGGTACGAAATCGAAGCGCACGCCTGCGAAGCTATGGCCAACATCGGTGTAATCCCACGTGAAAACGCGGACGCCGTTTGGAAGGCCAAAGACGTTGAATTCGACGTGGCCCGCATCGACGAAATCGAAGCTATAACCAAGCATGACGTGATCGCGTTCTTGACCCACTTGGCCGAACATGTCGGTTCTGACGAGGCCCGTTTCGTGCACCAAGGCATGACATCCTCGGACGTGCTAGACACTTGTTTTAACGTACAATTGGTCCGCGCTGCAGACATTCTGATTGCTGACGTTGAATTGCTTTTGGCCGCTTTGAAGCGCCGCGCGATCGAGCACAAAGATACCGTTCGTGTTGGCCGTAGCCACGGCATCCACGCCGAGCCAACAACGATGGGCCTGACATTCGCGCGTTTCTACGCGGAAATGGATCGCAACCTGACACGCCTGCGTACAGCACGTGAAGAGATTTCAACTGGCGCCGTATCTGGCGCGGTTGGCACATTCGCAAACATTGATCCAGCGATCGAAGAACACGTTTGCGAGCAGCTTGGCCTGACTCCAGAACCGATCAGCACCCAAGTGATCCCACGTGACCGCCACGCAGCCTTCTTCGCTGCACTTGGCGTTGTTGCGAGCTCTATCGAGAACGTCGCCACTGAGGTTCGCCACATGCAGCGCACCGAAGTTTTGGAAGGGGCTGAGTTCTTTTCAGCTGGCCAAAAGGGTTCATCTGCGATGCCGCATAAAAAGAACCCTGTGTTGACAGAAAACCTAACTGGTTTGGCCCGTACCGTGCGTATGGCTGTGATCCCAGCGATGGAAAACGTCACCATGTGGCACGAGCGTGATATTGCACACTCGTCCGTTGAGCGTGCGATTGGTCCAGATGCGACAATCACTTTGGACTTTGCCTTGCACCGTTTGACGGGCGTGATCGACAACATGTTGATCTTCCCTGAAAACATGATGGACAACATGAACAAATTCCCAGGTCTTGTTATGTCCCAACGTGTATTGTTGGCCCTGACCCAAGCAGGCGTGAGCCGTGAAGCTTCCTATGCAATGGTTCAACGCAATGCGTTGAAAGTATGGGAATTCCGCACCGACTTCCGCGAGGAATTGCTCGCAGATCCAGAAGTATGTGAAGCTCTGTCCGTCGAAGAAATCAACGAGAAGTTCGACATGGCCTATCACACTAAACACGTCGACACGATTTTCAAACGCGTCTTCAAAGACTAATCATGTCCACCAATTGATAGTTTGGGCGGGATTGCATTCACTTGTAGTCCCGCCCCTTTTTGTTTGCAGAATTTCACACAATTCCCGCTTATAGCGGAAAATGACACTTGTTTGATTGGATTTGATGTTAAGCATGCGGGGTAACGTCATCCAAGACTTGAACCCAACCGGAGATTTTGAATGAATAAATTTGCAACTGCAGCGGCTTTGGCCCTTCCACTGACGCTGTCACTAGGCCTTTCAGCACCCGTTTTTGCCGCAGGCTCAAGCGATAGTGCAGAACCAAAACCGACTGAAACCACCATCGAGTGTGAAGGTGTTCAGGTTTGGGATGAGAAGAAAAAGAAATGTGTAAATCCAGAAGAGACCAATCTGGACGACGACACATTATATGACGCTGTGCGGGAGCTGGCGTATGCTGGCCGCTATTTGGACGCGATGGGCGTTATGGATGCGATGTCTGATCAAAACGACGATCGCGTGCTGACGTACAAAGGCTTTACCAACCGTAAGCTGGGCAACGTCTACGTCGCGATGGTGTTTTACCAAAAGGCGATCGATCAAAATTCTGATAACATTCTTGCGCGGTCTTACATGGGCCAAGGCATGATGGATCAAGGCGACAAAATTGGTGCAGTGGCACAATTGCGCGAAATCAATGCACGCGGGGGTGCGGACACGTGGGCGGCGCTGTCACTGTCAAACGCGATCGCAACGGGCATAACATATAGCCACTGATTTTAGGGTTTATTCACACCTGTCTACCAAGGATGTTTGAAAGAACACTGAGGTTGGTAGACTATGGATTTGATCCCGATGGACCCGAATACAGCAACCGCTGTGATCGGGTCCAACACCGTGAAACCACCAAAACCTGACCTGTCCCTCAGCCGCATAGCCAAAGCGGCTATTGTCGTTCGCCTATTGCTTAACAACGGTGCCGATATCCCACTGGAAGAACTGCCTGAAGATTTACAAGCGACCCTAACCCAGCAAATGGGCAAGATGCGCGTAGTGGATCGCGATACCTTGGCCCTTGTCATCGCAGAATTTACCGATGAATTGGAACGTATCGGCCTTAGCTTTCCGCACGGAATTGTGGGGGCGATAACCGCACTTGATGGCAAAATCAGCAAACAGACTGCGGATCGGTTATGTAAAGAAGCCGGCGTGCTTCAAATGGGTGATCCATGGAAAAGCATTCAGGAAATGGATATTGAGACACTCCGACCTGTGATGGAAAACGAAAGCACCGAAGTTGCCGCTGTCGTTCTATCAAAACTGAACGTCCCTAAAGCGGCGGAATTGTTGGGGGCCATCCCCGGCCCGCGGGCGCGTGAAATCACCTATGCAGTTTCGCAAACCAGCGGTGTGTCGCCCAGTGCGGTTGATCGCATCGGGCTGTCATTGGCCACACAACTGTCGATAGTGCAAGTGATGGCTTTCGATGAGGGACCAGTGGAACGGGTTGGTGCGATCCTCAACTCATCCACCACCTTGACGCGCGACGACATGCTGGAGGGATTGCAGGAAACCGACGAAACATTTGCCACAGCTGTGCGCAAAGCGATCTTTACCTTTGCCAATATCCCCGCACGTGTTGTGGCCCGCGATGTCCCGCGCATTCTTCGCGATGTGGACCCAGATGAATTGGTCCTAGCGATTAGCGGGGCTAAAGTTGCAGGAATGCAAGCCAGCGCCGATTACATCTTGGAAAACATGTCGGCGCGAATGGCGACCCAATTGCGCGAAGATGTAGAAGAGGTGGGCACACCCAAGGCTGCACTTGCAGAAGCGGCCATGGGCAATTTCGTCAACGCAATCCGCGAACTAGAGGCAGCGGGTGAAATCACGTTGCTGGTTGAGGAAGAAGCGGAAGAGTAGAGACAGCGATACCGCGGTCCCCAATTGTTTAGCGCAAGCGTGCTGCGGCCAAGATAGGGCCAAACTGTTGTTGTTGAACAATCACCACAACTGGCGCGTCTTCGCTAAGACTGGCCGACATAGACAACGGTCCAATACCATCCCAATCACCCAACACGCTCCACTCCGTCACCACATTGGAATAGGCCAACGTCTTGCCAGCGTTCTCGCCACGAGTGATGCGAACCTCACTAAGAGGTTGATATCGAACAATCTGCACGACAAACGGACCTTCAGCACCGTTCGAAGTACCATCAACAACCACACTGTTGCCCTTGCGGCTAAGCGATAGGTCAACCCCAGACGGGGCCGCAGCGTGCTCTGATATTGTCTTGGACAATTCCATGGGTTTGGCCCCAACGACACTGGAAACCCCGTTCACAATCATCTGTGGTGTATAGATTGAGCGACGATTGCCAAAGGCCGCGTATTTGCGTTGGCGCTGGGTGAACTTGGCCTGTGCAAATACATCTTTCCACCCAATGTAATCCCAATAATCGACGTGCAACGCTAATGCGATCACGTCATCGCGTTCTGCCAGCGCATGCAGCATCTTGTCTGCTGGCGGACAGGATGAGCATCCTTGGGAGGTAAACAGTTCAACCACCACTGGAGAATCTGCAAGCGCTGGTGCTGTAAGCGCCATGACTGCAGCAAACGTGGTGGAGAGTAGATGTTTCATTGGTGAATCCAATTCTAATGGTGGTGACTTAACTATAGCTAAATTTATCGTCGGTAAAACGCCAATCAAGGTTTCTTGAGCGTTTCGTCACATATCTTCAAGCAAATGGGCAAATTTTCAGTACACAATGGTATACATTTTGTCATTTAGCCTCCAATTTAGGTTGAACAATGAACAAAACTGGGGCACGACGCCCCCAGCTAATTCCCGCAACTCCTAATCTCAACGAAGAGCCATCCATGCCCATTACAGTTGGACACGACACCGCCAAGACGCGCAAGACGCTGACAGTTGGCGATCAATCTATCGCTTATTACTCAATCCCTGCCGCTACCGAAGCTGGTCTTGGTGACTTCTCAAAGTTGCCAGCTGCGCTGAAAGTAGTCTTGGAAAACATGCTACGCTTTGAAGATGACAAGACGGTTACCGTCGACGACATCAAAGCATTCGCTGAATGGGGTGCTCAAGGCGGCAAGAACCCACGCGAAATCGCATACCGCCCTGCCCGCGTGCTTTTGCAAGACTTCACCGGCGTTCCAGCCGTAGTCGACCTAGCCGCGATGCGCGACGCACTTGTGTCCCTTGGTGGTGACGCAGAACAGATCAACCCGCTGAACCCAGTGGATTTGGTCATCGACCACTCTGTGATGATCGACGAATTTGGCAACCCACGCGCGTTCCAAATGAACGTTGACCGCGAATATGAACGCAACATGGAGCGTTACACATTCCTTAAATGGGGCCAAAACGCCTTTAACAACTTCCGCGTAGTCCCTCCGGGAACAGGCATCTGTCACCAAGTAAACCTTGAGTATTTGTCCCAAACTGTTTGGACTGACAAAGACCAAGACGGTGTTGAAGTTGCATATCCAGATACGCTTGTTGGTACAGACAGCCACACAACTATGGTCAACGGCGCTGCTGTTCTTGGCTGGGGTGTTGGCGGGATTGAAGCCGAGGCAGCGATGCTTGGTCAACCAATCTCAATGTTGATCCCAGAAGTTATCGGCTTTGAACTGACTGGTTCTATGATGGAAGGCACCACTGGTACCGACCTCGTGCTGAAAGTAGTTGAATTGCTACGCGCCAAAGGCGTTGTTGGTAAATTCGTTGAATTCTACGGTGAAGGTTTGAACCGTCTGCCATTGGCTGACCGTGCAACCATCGGCAACATGGCACCAGAATACGGCGCAACATGTGGCTTCTTCCCGATCGACAACGAAACACTGCGCTACCTGCGCACAACGGGTCGTGACGAAGATCGCATCGCATTGGTCGAAGCCTACGCAAAAGAAAACGGTTTCTGGCGCGGCGACGACTATGCACCGATTTACACAGACACATTGCACCTTGATATGGGGACAATTGTTCCTGCGATTTCCGGTCCAAAGCGTCCACAAGACTATGTTGCACTGACGAACGGCCAAACAGCGTTCCACAAAGAAATGGAAGAAACCTTCAAACGCCCAATGGGCAAAGAAGTTGCTGTTGCAGGCGAAGACTACACAATGGAAAGCGGCAAAGTTGTCATCGCGTCCATCACATCTTGCACCAACACATCCAACCCATACGTCATGATCGGCGCGGGCCTTGTGGCACGCAAAGCTGCGGCTTTGGGTCTGGATCGCAAACCTTGGGTTAAGACGTCTTTGGCTCCTGGTTCTCAGGTTGTGTCTGCGTACCTTGAGGCCGCTGGCCTTCAAGACGATCTAGACAAAATCGGCTTCAACTTGGTTGGATACGGTTGCACCACATGTATCGGTAACTCTGGCCCGATCCAAAAAGAACTGTCCGAAGCGATTGCCGAAGGCGATTTGGTCGCGACATCTGTGTTGTCTGGTAACCGCAACTTTGAGGGCCGTATTTCACCTGACGTACGCGCCAACTACCTCGCATCCCCACCCCTCGTAGTGGCATATGCTCTGGCGGGTACGCTCGACATCAATCTAGCAACAGACGTGATTGCAGTCGATAAAGACGGCAACGACGTTTACTTGAAAGATATTTGGCCAACGACACAAGAAGTTGCAGAACTGGTTGAGCAAACGGTCACCCGTGAAGCGTTCCAAACCAAGTATGCTGATGTGTTCAAAGGCGACGAAAAGTGGCAGGCAGTGGAAACAACCGATGCGCTGACCTACGATTGGCCAACAGCATCCACCTACGTTCAAAACCCGCCTTATTTCCAAGGCATGGGTGCAGAGCCGGGCAAGATCTCGAACATCGACGATGCGAAAGTACTGGCCTTGTTGGGTGACATGATCACAACCGACCACATTTCTCCTGCAGGTTCGTTCAAAGCCGATACACCAGCGGGTCAATATCTGGTTGATCGTCAAGTGTGTCCACGTGAGTTCAACTCGTACGGTTCACGTCGTGGCAACCACGAAGTCATGATGCGCGGCACGTTCGCCAACATTCGCATTAAGAACGAAATGCTGGACGGCGTTGAAGGCGGATACACCAAAGGCCCAGACGGCAATCAAACGTCAATCTATGAAGCGGCCATGGCGCACCAAGCGGCTGGCACTCCGCTGGTTATCTTTGGCGGCGAACAGTACGGCGCAGGCTCTTCACGTGACTGGGCTGCTAAAGGCACTGCACTACTAGGTGTCAAAGCGGTCATCTCTGAGAGCTTTGAGCGTATCCACCGTTCCAACCTTGTTGGCATGGGCGTTATCCCGTTTGAGTTCACAAATGGTGTGAGCCGCAAATCTTTGGGTCTGACCGGCGATGAAACCGTGTCTATCTCTGGTCTCGACACAATTGAGCCGCTGCAAGAGGTGCCATGCACCATCACAATGGCAGACGGAACTGTGCACGAAGTTAGCCTGAAGTGCCGCATCGATACCGCGATCGAGATCGAGTACATCGAACACGGTGGCGTGCTGCACTACGTCCTACGCTCCCTCGCAGCAGCCTAAAACGATCAAATCAAAAACAAAGGCCCCGCATTGAATTGCGGGGCTTTTTGCGTTTCTTCTGTTTGTAAATACCCTCCTGACCGCAGGTGATACATTAGGTTTTGTATAAAAAGAAAAATGCCTCCGGCGGGGATATTTAAGAACAGAAGAAACTGGCGGCAGAATTTAGTGCGTCATTTGGGCGCTCAATTGGATTGTGCTTTGGTCAGCTCAGGAAGAAACCGCTGTTCATAATCACTGCCAACAAGCGGTCCTGCGAAGCGGAACAGTACGATTCCGTCCTTGTCCAAAATGAACGTCTCTGGTGGTGCAGTAACGCCCCAGTCAATCGCTGTGCGCCCTTTCTCGTCAAAAGCGACCGCGGCAAACGGGTTGCCGTCATTGGTCAAATAACTGCCTGCGTCACGCGCGGTATCTTTGAAGTTAACGCCGATGATCGGAATCCCTGCGGCTTGCATCTCTAACAATTTAGGGTGCTCGGCACGGCATGGTGGGCACCAGCTGGCCCAGAAATTAACCAATGTAAGTTCACCGCTTTCTAAGCGCCCTGGCGTGACACTAGGGAACTCACCCAGTGCCTCTTGTGTAATCCCGGGCGCTATTTTGCCAATACGAGTGCTTTCCAGCACGTCTTTGTCAGCACGAAACATACCAATCGCAGCCATCGCGACGAACCCTGCAAAAATCAGTGGCGGTGCGATCATAAGAGGTGAAATTTTACCCATTTTGTTCACCACGCGCTTCAATCTCTTGCATCTGCTTACGTACACGCCGTCCTTTCAGCACACTCATGACAACCAGTCCGACCAACAGCACGATCGATGCGCCGTAAGCCGATAAAACGGCATCTGCGTATTTTCCAAGATCTGGTAACATCAGCTGCGTCCCTCCCGTGCCAGCAGCGCCTTGGTGCGGCGTAGTCGGATTTCAGTACCTGTCCGGTACAATGTCAGCGCCAGAAACAACAATCCAAAGCCAACCATTGAGATCAGCAACGGAACAAAGAACACATCCGCGACGCTACGCTCACCTGTAGCAACAGGGATCGAGGTTCCTTGATGTAACCCTTGGTTCCAAAAGTTCACCGCGTACCGCGATAGAACTGCGAATACCGAGCCCACCATGCATAGCACTGCGGTCAAGTCCGCTGCTGTGTCAGAGTCTTCAATCGCTTCCCAAAGCGCGATGTAACCTAAATAGAACAGGAACAGGATCAGGAACGAAGTAAGCCGCGGGTCCCAAACCCACCATGTGCCCCACATCGGTTGCCCCCAGATTGCCCCTGTGATCAGCGCAATCAACGTCATGACCACGCCAACAGGCGCAGCGGCCTTGGCCGCCAATGCGCTAACGTGGTGTCGCCGGATCAGCCAGATAAGTGAGGCCACCAACATCATAAACCACGCATTGATCGCCATCAAAGCCGCAGGCACGTGTATATAAATGATCTTCACAGTCGACCCCTGGCGTATATCATCTGGGGTAAAGAAGAACCCCCAGACCAGCCCAACAACTGTCGAAGAAATAGCCAAAACCCACAGCGTCGGGAGCACCCGTTCGCTGAGGCGTAAAAACTTGACCGGATTTGCATATTCCCAAAGTGACATGTGTTTTACCTAGTGCTTTCGATTGTTTGGCTCAATACGGTTTGTCTGTTGTTTCAAAGCGATCACCGCAAGTTCACTTTAAGGACTGCAGCGCTGGCAAATGGCATCAACGCGATCGTTGCGGCACTTATTCCTGCCAACAACAACATCGGCGTGCTGACGTCTGCCCCTGCGGCCCCGCGCCGTGCGGCTTCTGCTCCGAAAATAAGCGTTGGCACATAAAGCGGTAGAACCAGCAAGGACAACAACAACCCACCCCGTTTGATACCCACAGTCAGCGCAGCACCAAACGTACCGATAACGGACAAAGCGGGCGTACCGAGCAACAGAGATAGCACCAGCCAGCCGTACCCCTGCGTTGGCAGATTCATCAAGACCCCCAACACAGGGGCTGCAATGATCAAGGGCAGGCCCGTTGTGATCCAGTGCGCAAGCGCTTTTACACTTAGGGCTGCTTCGAGTGGTAGTGGTGCTGTGGCTAGCAAGTCGAGTGTTCCGTCTTCAAAGTCTAGCGCCAACAATCGATCGAGTGACAGTAGACAAGCCAACAGCGCGCCTATCCACAAAACCCCAGGTGCGATTTTAGACAGCAATCCGGTATCTGCGCCAACCGCAAAGGGCACCATCACAATAACGATCAAGAAAAACGCAAGCCCAAGGCCAAAGCCGCCCCCTGCCCGTACCGCAAGTCGAATATCACGGATCAACAACGCCTTCATAAGAACGCCTCGTCGCTGGAACCCATTGCCACGTCATTACGTGCAATGAAGGGTGTCACATCCAGCACGTTCGCCTGTTCAATCCCAAGGTTGATGTGAGTGGCTATCAATGCCATTCCCCCACTTTTCAAATGGGCCTCAACAGCCGCCGCAAACATCGCAACCGAAGCGGTGTCCAATGACACCGTTGGCTCATCCAGAACCCAGATGGGTCGTCCTGTCACCAGCAACCGCGCTAAGCCAAGGCGGCGTTTTTGCCCCGCCGACAGTGTGCCCGCCAAACTATCCGATAGGCTTTCCAGATCAAAAGCCTTCAAGGCATTGGAAATGTCGGACTGGCCAAAGACCTCAGCCCAGAATGTCAGGTTCTCAGAGACGCTTAGCATCGCTTTTAACCCATCAGAATGAGCCGCATATGCGATCTGGTCCTGTGCACCAGCCACTGTTCCATTCAGTGACGGTTGCAGCCCAGCAATGGTACGCAGCAACGTGGTTTTGCCCACACCGTTTGGACCGCGCAATATCAGCGCCTGACCCGCTTCCAACGCGAATGAAACATCTGCCAGAACAGGCAGACCACCACGTGCAATTGTAAGGTTTGTTACGGCTAATGTCATGAAATTAGGGTTACCCTATTCACGGCCCACATCAAGTCACTAATCAGACAGGTATCATGGCCAACGCAATGCGCCGTCCTTCGCTGAGCAAGACATTATAGGTCCGTGCAGCAGCAGGTGTCGCCATGGCTTCAACGCCTATACCCACATCTTCTAGCTTGGTGCGTAGGTCAGCGGGGATGTGCGCCACCTCTTCACCAGTGCCCATAAACAGGACGTCGATTGACCCTGCTAAGTCCAGCAATGGCGTAGTGTCATCATAACCACCCCACTCAGAAGTACCCCGAGCACCAGTCAAAACGCCACCATAGGTGACTTCACCGCCGATACGGAAAAACCCAGGGCCATATCCCTCTATAGGTTTGGCATCTGTATAACTAATTTCGTTCAGGCGCATATCATCCGTTCCAGATAGGGAGGCCCAAAATGGCCGAGGCTGCAATTACCATATAGGCGACTGCCTTATAGATGCCAGCCTTGTCAGGGTTGAAAATGGCCGCACCTATCAAATTACCGATCCCATTGGGCACCGCCATCATAAGGCCAATGATCAAAGGTGTGATGTACAATTCGCCCCGAATACCAACCACAGAGATAATTAAAATGTCCGTGAAAAACAGGAAAAGCATCATGTTTGCGCGCACGACACGTACAGGTAATGTGCTGGCCATGTAGAATAGGATGACTGGCGGTCCCGGCACGCCGCCCAAGCCACCGGAAAACCCAGCAAGGCCTCCGACAGCAGCAACAAGGGGTGGATACATCTTGCCGCTGTAACGCAGGCCAAAAACCAGACAGACCAGTAAAACGATAGAGATCGAAGACACAAGGTAGCGATATGTTTCGGGTGATATTGTGGATAACAGTGCCAACCCTACAGGCAACAAGCAAAGTGAACCACCCAACAACAACAACAGATCGCGACGCTGAGCATCTTTGAACGCTGGCTTAATTAAGGGGATCGGTCCGATCAAATCCATGGCCATCAACGTCAGTATTGCCCAAAGAGGCGGTACGACTTGGGCCGCGAACGGCAGGTAGATCATCGCAGTGCCAAAGCCCGAAAACCCGCGAACAACACCCGCGATAAGTGCACCGCAGACCAAGAACCAAAGGCCCTCGGTCTGGATTGCAGCGAGTAAGGTTTCCCCCACCTTTAAGCGTCGATATTAGCGTATTGACCGCCAGCTTTGGGATCGGTTTTGGACCAGTCACGTTTGACCCCCAAGTAAAGCAGGATTGTCGAGGCAACGAAGACCGAAGAATACGTACCGACAATCACACCCCAGATCATCGCAAAGACGAAGCCACGGATCACGTCACCGCCCAGAACAAACAATGCGGTCAACGCCAACAATGTCGTGACAGATGTCATCACTGTACGGCTTAGAGTCTCGTTGATTGAGATGTTAAGCACTTCGGCCAATGGCTTTTTCTTATATTTACGCAGGTTCTCACGCACGCGGTCAAATACAACCACGGTATCGTTCAACGAATAGCCAACGATGGTCAGCAACGCTGCAATAATTGCGAGGTCAAATTTGATCTGCAGCTCAGAGAAAACACCAATGGTCAGGACAACGTCGTGCACCAAGGCCGCAACAGCGCCCAAAGCGAACTGCCATTCAAAGCGCAGCCAAATATAGATCAAGACCGCGCCAATCGCGAGAACAACAGCCAAGGCCGCCGTTTTAATTAATTCGCCCGATACTTTTGGACCAACCGATTCAACAGATGGGAATTTCATATCCGGATCGATGGAATGTAGTGCCGTTTCCAAGATGCCGATTGTATCAACAGTCACTGCTTCTTGACCGTCTTGGGCCTGAATGCGGATCATTGCCACGTTCTGGTCATCGCGAAAGTTAGGATCGAACACTTCGGAAATAGACACATCGCCCAGTTCAAGGCCCTCAAGCGCATCACGGTAAGCCGCAATATCAACCGGCTGTGTGCTTTCGGTACGGATGGTTGTACCACCGCGGAAATCGATACCAAAGTTCAGACCCTGATACAGGTAGGAGCCAAAACCGATCATCATCAACAAAAAGGATATACCAAGCCAAAGCTTCCAACGTCCAAAGAAGTCGAAGTTCGTGTTCTCTTTTACTAACTTGAGACGCATGGGTTAGACCTCAATCGTTTTGGGACGGCGGCGTTCAAACCAGATGACTACCATCAGACGTGTGACAAAGATGGCCGTGAAGACCGATGTGATAATGCCAAGACCCAAGGTGATGGCAAAGCCGCGCACAGGGCCAGAGCCCATGACGAACAGGATCACAGCTGTGATAAACGTTGTGACGTTAGCATCCAAAATTGCTGACAGCGCTTTTTCATAGCCCAGCTCAATCGCGCGTGCCGGACCCTTTGAGGTCTTCAACTCTTCGCGGATCCGCTCAAACACCAGAACGTTCGCATCAACCGCCATACCAACAGTAAGAACGATACCTGCAATGCCCGGCAACGTCAGCGTCGCACCAACAAGGCTAAGAAGGCCAAAAATCAAACCGACATTAATCACCAATGCAACGTTGGCAAAGAAACCGAACAGGCCGTAGCTGAGGAACATAAACACCAGCACAGCAACAAACGCGACCATGGTCGCAACCTTACCAGCATCGATGCTGTCTTGGCCCAACTCTGGACCAACGGTGCGTTCCTCAAGGAATGTCAGTTTGGCTGGCAGAGCCCCTGCCCGCAAAAGAACGGCCAAGTTAGTGGTTTCTTCAACGCTGAAGCGACCAGTGATGATGCCTGAACCGCCTGCAATGTGGGATTGGATCACGGGGGCACTGACCACTTCGTTATCAAGAACGATAGCAAAGGGGCTGCCGATGTTGTCGGCGGTGTAATTGCCAAAGCGACGTGCACCAGCGGTGTTGAACCGGAATGAAACCGCTGCACCACCGTTTTGATCAAAAGATGGTTGCGCATCCACCAGATCGTCACCTGCTACAACAGGCGCGTTCTCGATCACATAGAATTGGCCCGGCTCGTCAATGGATGGAATGACCGAGTTACCAGCGCCGGCAATCGCATTGCCATCGTTGGTGCGGTTCACAACTGGGTTGAATGTCAAACGGGCGGTTGTCCCGATGATCGCCTTAAGTTCGGCCGCAGAGCCAATACCCGGCACTTGGATCAGGATACGATCCGTACCTTGGCGTTGGATCGTAGGTTCGCGTGTGCCAACCTCATCGATACGACGGCGTACAATTTCCAACGACTGCTGCATTGTACGCTCATCTGTCGCCAGCTTTTCAGCCTCGGACAGTGTCACCACAATCACGTCATCCACTGCACTGGCCGCAATGTCGAACGCGCCGATACCTGTCAAAGACTGGACCGGACGGGCCAATGCACGTACGGTTTCAAGGGCCAGTTGCATGCCAGTGACATCACCGATGCGCACACGCAACTCATCCACAGGGGACGGTTGCTTGCGAATGGTACCAACGGTGGAACGCAGTGGGCGCAACGCATCACGCACCTCTGGCCATGTGGCTTCCATACGGGCCTGATAGACGTCAGCCACCTGCACTTCGGCCAACAAATGGGCTCCACCGCGCAGATCAAGGCCAAGGTTCACCAAGGATGATGGCAAGTAGCTCGGCCACTGCGCCGCCATCTCTTGGTTCTCAGGGGTATCAGCCCCCAATTCAATCGAGGCAACCGCGTCATTGTGTTGCTCGACGCGGGTGTAAAACCCGTTCGGGACGGCCAAGAGCAGACCAACCAGACAGGTGATCCAGATCAGGACCCGTTTCCACGATTCAAATTGCAGCATTGGGCTGACCTTTTAGATATTTAACAGACGCGAATTTACTTCGCAGGTTCGGTCTTGGAAACGACCTGAGCGATGGTGGATTGCACCATGCGCACTTTAACGCCGTCAGCGATTTCAACTTCGACTTCGCCTTCGTCATGCACTTTAACAACCTTGCCGAACATACCGCCAGCAGTCACAACTTTGTCGCCACGACGCAGACCGTTCACCATTGCCTGATGTTCTTTCATCTTCTTTTGCTGTGGGCGGATCAGCAAGAAATACATGATGCCGAAAATAAGCAAAAGTGGGATGAATTGGCCGAATTGTTCCATGGTAGCGTCCTTGTCAAAGCTTTGATCGCATATCGCGAATTTGGCCAGAACCTATGGAGTGTTGTGGGGCTTTGCAAGGTGGAGACGAGGGGTATTTTGCGACAACACAAATTGGGGTTGGCGAGAGCGAAAATGCACGGCATGGTGGTGGGGTATTTGAAGTAATTTGGGCGTATTTGATTTGGACGATGATAAAGTTGAAAACCTGAGATCTTGGTTCGGTTTTAATGAACCTTTTTCATTTGGTAAGGCCAAACCACTGGGACCGATGCTAAGCGTCCTAATCCTCATACTTTTCAGTCTAGCAGTTTTAACTGCATTCAAGTTGTTGGGCACTGCACTTTTCGGGACTGCCCCAAAAGGAACCGCGTCGAGCTTGGGGCTTAGCGGTATGATCGTAGCGATGATCGGTGCACCCTTGGTGGTGTGGCGAACCTCTATTGCTCAAGATCAGACCAAGACTGCAAAAGAAGCGTTGTTCAACGATAAGATCAACGCCGCTGTTTCCGACCTGCACGCCCAACGGCAAATCACGAAATGGGATAAAAACGGCAAAGCGCAAAACGGATGGGAAGACGATCTAACTCGCCGCAACGGCGCTATTGACCGCCTCGCAGGTCTTGCCTCGGAGGAACCGCGATCTGCGCCACGCATCGCACGTACGCTGTCAATGTATGTCAAAGAGCTCTCAAGAAAATTTCCCGCCAAAGATGCACCTGAAACTAGCAATCAAAAAAGTCTATCCGAATGGGCAGATAAACTTTCGGCGGAGCGATCAGATATTGAACACGCGGTTCAAGTTCTCGGTAAACTCCGCGAACTAAGCGGAATGACTTTAGATCACGATGAAATCGATCTAAAAAGAGTTAATTTGCAAGGTTTCAACCTAAGGGGCCTCAACTTCGAGAACGTTTCATTTCGTCATGCAAAACTACAAGGCGCGATTTTACTATGTACTCGGCTGCGGGGCGCAGACCTCGGATCTGTTGAACTTCAAGGCACACGTTTGAAAGAAACCGATTTGCGCGAATCTCATCTCGCCTATGCAAACCTTCAGGGCGCGAGCCTTAGAAAGGTACGACTTCTGAAGTCATCACTAAGCTGCGCTAAACTTAATGGAGCCAGACTTATCCATTCGCAGCTTGAAGGTGCAGATTTTACACACGCGAAATTACGCGGTGTATATCTACGGAAATCTACTTTTGACTCAAGCACTGTCTTAAAGGGAGTAGATTTTTCAGGTGCTGGTTTTAGAGAAATTGATCTATCAACGACATCTGTAAAGGTCGCACACCTAAAATCTGTTTTTTGTGATGCCAGTGTCATATTCACAGACGGTGATCGGGATAACGATATCCCTGTTTGGCCTGCCCCGTGGGATAAGCAGGAGCTTTCAGCTCCTAATTTCAATTATAAATGGCGCGCTTTCCAAAAAGCGGGCGGCTTTGATCCTGACAACCCAAATTAACCAGCCATTAACCGATATTGCCCACGGGCAACTTTTTCCCGCGCCTCAACACACCATAAAAACCCCATCTAGCCCCTCGCGCCACATTGATGCATAAGTCCTTTTGAACGGGCATACGACTCGACCAACACCAAGGACCAACGCCATGCATGATATCAAAGCCATCCGCGAAAACCCTGCTGCTTTTGACGCCGCTCTTGCGCGCCGCGGGGACGCGCCTGTCTCTGCTTCTTTGTTGGCTTTGGATGAATCGCGCCGCGCCAAAATCTTGGCCGCCGAAAATGCCCAAGCGGATCAGAACAAAGCGTCTAAAGAAGTTGGCGCTGCCAAGGGCCGCGGCGATGACGCGGAATTTGAACGCCTGCGTGCGCTGGTTGGCGAAAAGAAAGCCGAAGTTGCCGCCATGCGTGAAGAGGCCAATGCGCTTGATACGCAGTTGAACGAGGCGCTGGCCTATATTCCTAACCTTCCGGCCGCAGATGTACCTGATGGTGCGGATGAAGATGACAATGTGGAAATCAGCACATGGGGCACGCCCCCAGCCTTTGATTTCACCCCGAAAGAGCATTTTGAAATCGCAGCCGTTGGCGCGGCGATGGATTTTGAAACCGGTGCCAAATTGTCTGGCAGCCGTTTTGTTGTGCTTAAGGGCGCAGTTGCCCGTGTGCACCGCGCATTGGCCCAGTTCATGATCGACACCCACGTCGATGAAAATGGCCTAACCGAATATAACACCCCTGTTTTGGTGCGCGACGAGGCCATGCACGGCACTGACAAGCTGCCGAAATTCGGTGAAGACAGCTATCAAACCACAAACGGTTGGTGGTTGGTTCCAACCGCTGAGGTGCCTTTGACGTATTCCGTGTCCGGTGACGTGCTGGAAGAGGCCGCCTTGCCAATCCGCATGACCGCCCACACGCTTTGCTTCCGTTCAGAAGCAGGTTCTGCGGGTCGTGACACATCCGGCATGTTGCGCCAGCATCAGTTCGAAAAAGTCGAGATGGTGTCTGTCACCCTGCCCGACGACAGCGCCGCTGAGCAAAAGCGCATGTTGCGCTGTGCCGAAGATTTGCTGGAACGCCTGAATGTTCCCTACCGTACTGTTGAATTGTGCACCGGTGACATGGGGTTTGGTGCTGTGCGCACCTACGACATCGAAGCATGGTTGCCTGGCCAGGATGCCTACCGCGAGATTTCATCTGTGTCCTCAACAGGTGAGTTCCAAGCCCGCCGCATGAACGCCCGTTACAAACCAGCGGACGGTGGTAAGCCACAGTTTGTTCACACGTTGAACGGCTCTGGTTTGGCTGTGGGTCGTTGTCTGATTGCTGTGCTTGAGAACGGACAAAAGGCGGACGGCTCAATTGTATTGCCTGACGTGTTGGCCCCCTACCTTGGTGGCAAAACAACAATCAGCGCTGAAGGGGTGCTGGGTTAATCGCCCAGCCCTACTTTTCTAGAAAATCTTGTGCAGGCTTTTGGGCCTGTACGCGGCCAACGCGTTAACGCGCTTGCGTGCCGAAGGGTGCAGTTCCCAATCGGCAACCGGACCCTCCCGCCACTTCTTGAGCAGTTTGCGCTTCTTCGTGAGCCGATCAAGCGGGTATAGTGGGTTTGATGGCGTTGGAGGAAACTTGACCCCGCGTTTTAATTTCAGCCCCCGGGCACCATCCAACATCCATTCAAGCGCTATGGACGACAGCGGCTGTTCCTTGGCACTGCCACCAATGATGCCATGGTCCCCAGTGAACCACATCTGCTGGTATGGCCGATTGGCACTGACATCGCCATTATTGAGGCCGTTCTTTAGCCCCTGCTTGTCCAGATTGTCCCATTTCGCGGGTACATAGAATACCCGCTGTTCATCAATCGCCAAAGCGTGGCGCGCACTTTTGACGAGGCTGGACAGCGCCATATCGTGAAATTTATATTGGCTGTTCCACGCCGTCGCTAAGGGGCCCAGAAGCGAAGGCGGCATGCCACGTGCGCCGACAGTGTCAAACACACCAACATAGGCGATCTTCACAATTGCGCCACCGCCCCGCCAATCAGCATCTTTGAGGGAGGAGGCAAACCGCGGGGATAAGCGTTTTCGCTCTGTCATGATGTGTGGCTCATCAGGGCTATTCTGGGTGCCTTTGCGACGATATAATTTAAACGCTTCATTGATCCGTTCAGGTGTTGGATTGTCGACTATTCCACACTTGCGGATCATACCCGCGACAGATCTTGCGGTGTAAGCACCGCGAGAGAAGCCAAACAGAAAAATTTCGTCATTGGGTTGATAGGCTTGGCACAGAAACTGATAGGCTTGTTTGACTTTGCCATCCAAACCCCAACCAAAAATGCCACCGCCCCATTTGTTAAAAAACTTTTTTAGACTGCCATCAAAACGATCATCGGTGCCGATTCCGGCAAAATATGCGCAGACTTGGCCTTTGGATGGATCGTTCAAAAGTGCGCCCTGCAACTTATGAATGCTGGTGGGTTCGTCGAGGTCAGGGGAATTCCAAGTTCCGTCACAGAAAATAGCAATGCGTGTCATCGTTGGTCCCCCCAGTAAAATAGTCTATGCTACCATTGATAGTAGAGAGGCCGCGCTAGGTGTAAATGCGGGTTTCCCATACCTGTCTGCCACTTTAACAAATGGAGTTTGTCGTATGTCAAAGTCACTCGCGTTCCTAATCCTCGTCGCCAGCATCACCTTTGCAGGCTCGCCGTTGTGGGTGCATGAATTTGGCGGCTTCGAAGCCGATCAATTCCCCATTCCCCAACAGAACGCCGCGGTTCAGCCTGCAGGCTATGCCTTTGCTATCTGGGGCCCAATCTTTACGTGGCTTGTGGTCGCAGCCGTCTATGGTCTTTGGAAGCGCGCCACTGTGTCCACATGGTCCGCTATGCGCCCCGCCTTGCTGGTATCACTTGCAATTGGCACCGCATGGCTACCTGTGGCCAGCCTTAGCCCTGTATGGGCGGCAATCCTGATCTGGTTGATGTTAATCCCATCCGTCGTGGCATTATTCCGCAGCCCACATGAGGATCAAGTATGGGCCAGTTGGCCTATCGGTCTTTACGCAGGCTGGCTAAGTGCTGCTAGCTTTGCCGCCATCGGCCTGCTGTTGGGGGGGTACGGATGGGCCAGCGAACTAACGGCGGCAATGATCTGCGTGAGCCTTGCCAGTATCATGGGCTTTGCCATCCAGTGGCATTTGGGCCGTGCCCCTACCTATGGGATTTCCGTCATCTGGGCGCTAATCGCCATTGCAGTGGCCAACGAATTTGCTTTGGACAGCGTTGCACCAGTTGCCATCGCGGGTGCCATTGCAATGCTTTGGCCCATTTATAGAACCCGGGGTTAAACTCAACTCAGCAATTCAGCATTGCTAAAAGAAGAAGCAGGCAAATTGCCTGCTTCTTCTTTTACTATTTTAACAAGTTACAGCGTTAGGCAAATGCCTACTTACGCTTGCCACCCTCGAACTTGCGTCCATCGGTGTGTTTGCGCAATTTGGAAGGCGGAGCCTTCTTGCGACCTTTGTATGGGTTCGCGTCATTCTGACCGCGCATGTATAGTCGAATCGGTGTACCCGGCATGTCAAAGTCGACGCGCAAACCATTTACCAAATAACGTGAATAGCTTTCTGGCACTTTGTCAGGATGCGAACACATCACGACAAAACCTGGAGGACGTGTTTTTGCTTGGGTCATGTAACGAAGTTTGATGCGCTTGCCTTGAGGTGCAGGAGGCGGGTGTGCCTCTACCTGACCAGCAAGCCAGCGGTTCAGCTGTGCGGTTGTGATACGACGGTTCCAGACCTCATAGGCCCGCATGATCGCCTCGTTCAAACGATCCAAACCACGGCCTGTTTTCGCAGAGACCGTAATCAGTGGCGCTCCGCGCAACTGCGGCAGCAGACGTTCAAAGCTTTCTTTGAGGTCTTTAAGCTTGGATTGTTTTTCGTCCTCGATATCCCATTTGTTCACCGCGATAATCACCGCGCGACCTTCACGTTCAGCCAAATCGGCGAGACGAAGATCTTGTTGCTCAAACGGGATCGCGGCGTCCAAAAGTACAACAACGACTTCGGCGAATTTAACAGCCCGCAGACCATCACCAACGCTAAGTTTTTCTAGCTTTTCCTGAACCTTGGCCTTTTTGCGCATGCCGGCGGTATCGAAGATACGCATCGGCGTACCGTTCCAGTCAATGCGCAAGGAAATCGCATCACGGGTGATCCCTGCCTCTGGTCCGGTCAAAAGGCGCTCTTCGCCCAAGATTTGGTTGATCAATGTTGATTTACCCGCGTTCGGACGTCCAACAACGGCAACCTGCAAAGGTTTCGCATTTGTTGGAACTGGAACCGCGCCCAAACCATCTTCGTCTTCGTCCAAAGTCACGTCCACCTCTGGGGTGTCGTCCTTTTCAGCTAGCAAATCGAATTGATCAGAAATCGGCATCAGTTGTGTATAAAGATCGTTCAGACCTTCACCGTGCTCCGCAGACAGACGGATCGGTTCGCCAAGACCCAAAGAATAGGCCTCGATCACACCAGCATCCGCAGCCGCGCCTTCACCTTTGTTGGCGGCCAAGATCACGTGATCGGCTTTCTTACGCAGGATTTCGGCAAAAACTTGGTCAGTCGGTGTCACGCCGACGCGTGCGTCGATCATGAACAAGCAGACATCGGCCATTTCAACGGCCCGTTCCGTCAGCTTGCGCATACGTCCTTGAAGGGATTCATCCGTCGCTTCTTCCAAACCGGCGGTGTCGATTACAGTAAAACGCAAATCGGCAAGACGCGCTGCGCCTTCCCGCAAATCGCGAGTCACCCCTGGTTGATCATCGACCAAGGCCAGGCGTTTACCGACTAATCGGTTGAAAAGCGTAGATTTGCCGACATTAGGACGGCCCACGATGGCAAGGGTAAAGGACATGTCATCCGCTCCGGATAAGGTACAAGCGCGTCCTCTAGACTATATCGCGCCTAACGGAAAGCGTGCAATTGCCCTTTGCCGCTCACAACGTACAAAGTTCCGCCTGCAACAACCGGTGCAGTTGTTGCACCACCTGGTATTTCAACGCTGCCAATTAGGCTGCCATCGGTTGGGTCAAAGCTGCGCAATTTGCCATCGCTTGATGCCACGACAATGCGGTTATCAGCCAAGATTGGGCCGTGATGGGTGAATACCTTCGAAATTCTACGTGGGCGATCTTTAACAAAGTTCGGCAGTTTATAGCCCCACACTTTCGATCCATCACTTGCGTCCAAACGCACCAATTCATTTCTGTCAGTGACCGAGAATATGCTATCGCCTGCAGGCCAAACCGGCCCAACCGCGCCCTCATTGGCCGTCCAAATACGTGATCCGCTTTGAACATCAACTGCAATCGTGCTTCCTGCTTGATTGCCTGCATAAAGCACCCCATTGCTCACCACAGGTGAGCCGGTCACATCATCCACTTTAGACAAAGCTTGGCCTCGACGTGCGCCCAACACGGATGCATCCCAACGGCGCAATCCGCCACGACGGAACACGGCCTGCAGCTCGCCAGACCCGAAGGCAAAAATAGCGAAGTCACCGGCAACAACAGGCGCTGGTGACCCCAAAACGTTTGAAACGGAAGTTGTGGCAGTGATTTGCCATGCAATCCGGCCTGTATCTGCCTCAAGCGCCCAACCAATGTTATCTGCAGAGACAACATAAACCAAATTGCCGCTTACGGCTGGCTGGCCAGACGCAGTTCCGTTTAATTTCTGTGTCCACTGCTCGTTGCCATTTTGCGCATCAAGCGCGATCAACTGACCGAAACCGGTCGTCACATAGAGTGTTCCATTATGTGCCGCTAAACCGCCACCAGTCGCATCACCTGCCCTATCACGCTCTGACCGAATATCGCGTTCCCAAACCGTAGCACCGGATGCATTCGTGGCTGTCACTGTTGTGCTGGCGTCAAGGGTGTAGATTAGATCGCCCGCAACCACCGGATCTGCAGTGATGCGTTGTTTGCGACTGTCACCTGCACCGATTTTCGTTGACCAAGCAAGCTGTAGTGTGCCGGCCAGTGCGGCATTGGAAACGCGGTGATCTTCAGTCCCAATCCCTTGGGCCCATTCAGTATTCGCTACCGGATTTGGCAATGAAATTGCACGTGACCCATTACGGCTTTGCGCAATCACTTCAGCTGCCACATCAGTAGATTGTAAAACAGATCTTATATTTTCGCGCTTGCCTGGCAAAACAATTTCGGGATCCTGGCAGGCCCCCAGCGTCATAACAGCTACAGTACATGCGCCAATTAGCGTCCAAGAACGGCGTGATTTTGCCGGTTTTTCCAACTGAAATGTCATAACTCTGCTCGCTTTGTTGCGGTCTTAAAATGCCCTTGAGGCCTTGTAGAATATAGAACAGTTAATTTCCGGCTGCTGTCAACTGAGTAAGGTCAGGTTCAGCACCCAACGCGACCATCAATTGAACAGAGCGTTGCTGTAAATCGGCTGTTGCTTCGGAGTCATCAATAATCCCCTGCAAGACAACCAAAGCGGCTGCGATGTCGCCTGCTTCGATATCGATTAGGCCCAACTGCTCTGTCGCCAAAAGACGCAAAGGGTTGCCCGGTTGTGACAATGCTTCGTAACCTGCACGGCGATCTTGAATGCTTAAATCTGCTGCAGATAGGCCCAATGCCTTGAACGACGCTATTTGGCGATAGATCAAGGGAAGGTCCTGGGCGTTCGCAACGCCTTGGAGCGTCTCGTTCGCCGCAACTGTTTCACCAGCGGAGGATTGTTCTGAAGCAGTCATCAGAGAAAAGATTGCCCCAGCGCTTGGGTTCTCGACCTCAACCAAAGCCAAAGCTGTTGCGCGTTCGGCGCTGTCATCTAGCTGCAAGGCGGCGAGCATGCTATCGCCTGTCGCTTGAGCCTGTGCACGTGCTTGGGCCTTGTTGTATTCAGAATACGCGGCACCGCCCACAATCGCAGCCACGGCCAAAATACCAATCCAGCCGTATTTGCGCAAAGCGGCGTATAGTTTGTCGCGACGGACTTCTTCGGTAACTTCTTCGATAAAACTATCTGTGTTGCTCATGACGGCCCCCAAGGTGCTGAGGGTCAGTTTCGACCCCACTTTTTCCCCTCATACCGCGCTCAAAGGGCCAAGCCAAGACCCGAGCACATTCAAAGGCCTATATCAGCGGGAAATCAGGCCATAGTTATCAGTTCCTCGTTGAGACAGAGCAATTCGTTGCTCAAACAGCTAAACCCAAACAAAACTCAACAATGACCAATCATATGCACTTTTGCCTAAAAACGGCCTAATTTTTGCGGTAAACCCTAGAATGCTGCGACCTTTGGCCCCAATTGTAAGAGAGCAAGAGTGAGCGCAGGGTATTTAATGCGCTGTGTCCACCCAAACCGGGCATTGCGTATTTTAGATTTAGCGGCCTTTAACACCCGCACAATGAATTGAACGAGGCAATACATGCGAATTCTACCAATCTTAATGGCCATTATCGTGGCAGTTATCCTGTATTTTGCAATTATTGATCGTGACGCTGGACGCTCATTTTTGGGGCTGACGGACGATACCACCACTCAAGACGCCCCCCAAATGACCACATCAGACGTTGTGAGCGTCAAGCCGTTGATCAAAGTCGTCGCGCAACACTCATCCTCACAAGCGATCGAAAGCGCAGTGGTCTTGCGCGGCCAGACCGAAGCCGCCCGTCAAGTAGAGGTCCGTTCAGAGACATCAGCAACGGTGATCTCTCCACCCTTGCCAAGCGGTACCTTCGTTGAATCAGGCCAATTGCTTTGCAAACTTGACCCAGGGACACGCGGCGCATTACTCGCCGAGGCCAAGTCCCGACTTGCCGAAGCCAATTCCCGTCTGTCAGAGGCCCAAAGCCGTGTTCCAGAATCCCGTGCGCGTGTAATTGAAGCCAGTGCACGTCTTGACGAAGCAAATGTGAACCAGAACGCTGCCGTAAAACTAAGCGAAGATGGGTTTGCCACCGACACCCGTGTTAAAGGTGCTGATGCTGCCGTTGCTGCGGCAGAAGCCGGTGTTGAGGCAGCAAAATCGGGGCTTTCAGCTGCGACCTCAGGCATACAGTCCGCTGAGGCTGGCATTGAATCTGCCATAGCAGGTATTGCTGCAGCAGAGAAAGAACTCTCGCGCTTAGAGATTACGGCACCTTTCAAAGGTTTGCTAGAAGCCAAAACAGCCGAATTGGGCAGCTTGCTTCAGCCCGGATCACTGTGCGCCACCATTATTCAACTTGATCCAATCAAATTGGTCGCTTTCGTTCCTGAAACTGAAGTAAACCGCATTGGAATGGGTGCCCCTGCAGGTGGTCGACTAGCTGCTGGCGGTGATGAAATTCGCGGCGCTGTCACATTCCTTGGACACGCAGCCGACCCAACAACACGCACCTTTCGCGTTGAAATCGAAGTCCCGAACCCTGATCTAACGATCCGTGACGGCCAAACTGCCGAAATCTTGATTGGTGCCAGCGGAACCACAGCGCATCTGCTGCCTCAATCGGCGTTGACCTTAAACAACGACGGTGCGTTAGGCTTGCGCGTGATTGACGCAGAGGGCGTTGTGAGTTTCCAAACTGTTCAATTGCTACGCGATACCATTGACGGTGTTTGGCTGACAGGGTTGCCCGAACAATTGGATGTGATTGTTGTGGGCCAAGAATACGTGACCGCAGGCGTTAAAGTTGATCCGACCTTTCGGGAGCTAGATCAATGACTGGAATAGTCGATTGGGCCGCCACCCGTGCGCGGATGGTTCTGGCGTTTATTGTCCTCTCACTTTTAGTGGGGGGATTTGCTTATACAACCCTTCCGAAAGAAGGTGAGCCAGACATCGAAATTCCGATGCTTATTGTATCGGTTCCCTTTCCCGGCATTTCAGCCGCTGACAGTGAAACACTGCTGGTTAAGCCAATGGAAAACGAGCTGGCCGACCTTGACGGTCTGAAGAAAATGACCGGCACGGCGGCAGAAAACTACGCCAATCTGGTGCTTGAGTTTGAATTCGGTTGGGACAAAACCCAAGTGACCGCTGATGCCCGTGATGCACTTAGCAAGGCCCAAGCACAGTTCCCTGAGGGCGCAGAAACCTATTCGATTTCGGAATTCAACTTTTCGGAATTTCCAATCATCATTGTAAACTTGTCTGGGCCAGTGCCAGAAAGAACAATGGCGCGCGTTGCCAAAGACTTACAAGTTGAACTTGAAAGTCTAGATGCGGTTCTTGAGGCTCCCTTGACAGGCAACCGTGACGAGATGCTAGAGGTGATAATCGATCCGCTGCGCCTTGAGGCATATAACGTGACAGCCGCGGAATTGGTGAGCGTTGTACGCAACAACAACCAATTGATTGCAGCGGGCGAAGTCACCACAAAACAGGGCAATTTTGCAGTCAAAATTCCGTCATCTTTCAATGAGCCGCAGGATGTTTACGGCCTTCCCGTCAAAACCAACGGTGACCGTGTTGTGACGCTCGGCGACTTGGCAGAAATCAACCTGACGTTCGAAGACCGCGAAAGCACCGCCCGTTTTAACGGGGCTGAAACGATTGCTCTGCAAGTGGTCAAGCGCAAAGGGTTCAACCTGATTGACACCGCAACCTTGGTTAAAGAAATCGTTGCAAGGAAGTCGTCTGAGTGGCCCGAAGGTCTAATCGCTGCCGTTGATGTTGGCACATCAAATGACCAATCGCGTGTTGTGAATTCAATGGTCCAACAACTACAGGGCTCTGTGTTCACGGCGATCGCGTTGGTTATGATCGTTGTGTTGGCGGCGCTAGGCATCCGCGCGGCCCTGCTGGTTGGCTTTGCGATCCCAACCTCATTCCTGTTGTGCTTTGTGCTGCTTGCCTTGATGGGGATATCGATCTCCAACATTGTGATGTTTGGCCTGATCCTTGCCGTTGGGATGTTGGTGGATGGGGCCATTGTGGTCGTCGAATATGCCGACAAACGACAGGCAGAGGGCGCAGGCCCAATGCAGGCCTATGTCGACGCCGCCAAACGCATGTTCTGGCCTGTGATTTCATCAACGGCTACAACGCTTTGTGCTTTCCTGCCAATGCTGTTCTGGCCGGGCGTTCCGGGCCAATTCATGGGCATGTTGCCTGTAACACTGATCTTTGTCTTGTCTGCATCTTTGGTCGTTGCGCTTGTGTATCTACCCGTCATGGGCGGTGTTACCGGGCGGATGGAGCAATTCATCACCAACGGTATGGAAACCATTTCGCGCCTCCCAATCGTTGCCCACATCTCAATGATGGTGGCCTTCGTCCTGGTTGCCGGTTTTACTATGGGGGTCGGCTTTACCGCGCCAGTTGATAGCGTCGGTGTTCCCACTGGCCCTGCACCACTTAGCGGGCTTATGAGTGCAGCCTTTGCCGACATGGATGGTCGCAATATCTTGGGTTCTGTCATCCCGTCTTTCGTAAAAGCATTTGGTGTGATCTTGTTGATGGCAATTGCATCCGCGGCTGTTGTTGCCAGTGTCCTTGGTCTGTTCATCGGTGCTTCGGCTATCCTGCCCCGCCTTGGTCGCGGTGGCGCATTGATTGCCAACAAGATTATCGGCAACCGCCAACGCAAGGTTCGCTCTGGCTACCAACGCTCGCCCTTCGGTCACCTTATGGAAGCCATCGTTGGCAATCCAATCATGCCCCTTGTGATGGCTGGGGTTGTCTTTGTCTTTGTCGGCACCACCTACATTTACTTCGGCAACAATAACAAAGGCGTCGAATTCTTCGTTGAATCCGAACCCGAACAAGCCGTGGTTTACGTGCTCGCGCGCGGCAATCTAAGCCTTGATGAAAAAGATGTATTGGTCAAACAAGCCGAAGACATTATTGGAGCACATCCTGGTATCGACACTGCATTCGCCTTTGCTGGCAACGGCGGGTTGAACGCAAATACAGGCGGTGCACAGGCCCCTATGGATACCATCGGGCAAATCCAACTGGAAACCATCCCGTGGGAAGATCGGCCAAACAGCCGCGAGGCGTGGTTCACGGTTCCTTTCACTGAGTACGTCATTTCGCGCGAAGTGAAGGCAGAAGCATTTGACGGCGACACCGTCATTGATGAGCTGACAGCACAGTTAAAAGAAATCCCCGGCATCAAGATTGAAATTCTCAACCTATCGCGTGGTCCCGCCAGTGGAAAACCTGTGCACCTACGGATTAAAGGGGATAATTGGGATGACCTTTTGGCCGCGACAACGGCAGCACGCCAACAGTTTGACGCGACACCGGGCCTGTTTCTGATTGAAGACACACGTCCCCTGCCCGGCATTGATTGGCAAATCAATGTAGATGTCCAAAAAGCGGGTCGTTACGGCGCTGACGTGGCCACTGTTGGGGCTATGGTTCAACTTGTGACCCGCGGCTTGCTCTTGGACACCATGCGCGTTGACAGCTCTGATGAGGAAATCGAAATCCGCGTGCGTCTGCCTGAAAACGATCGCGTTCTAAGCACCCTAGATACCCTGAAGGTACGTACCCGTGACGGCCTTGTTCCATTGGCCAACTTCATCACGCGCACGCCAGTTCCCAAATTGGCCCAAATCAGCCGAATTGGGCAAAAACGTTATTTCGATGTTAAGGCTGGCCTTGAAAACGGGTTGCGCAAATTGACCCGCACCGTCGATGTTGACGGCGAAGAGGTTGAACAAATCGTCGCAACACTACGTCCCAACAAAAGCGGAAACATCACCGATATAGATGATGTTCGCTACAGCGTCTTATCCCTCGACCCAGCAGTCAACGCTGCCCAATTGGACAGCCTAATTGCAGATGAAGCCATTCAGTGGCAACCCATCACTGCGGGCGAACGGATTGAGCAACTCACCAAATGGCTCGACACAGACCCGTTTGCTTCGGGTCTCGAACACGAGTGGACGGGCGACCAAGAGGATCAAGCCGAAAGCGGTGCCTTCTTGATGAACGCCTTTGCAGGTGCACTTGGTTTGATGTTCATTATCCTGCTCGCACAATTTAACAGTGTCTATAACGCCGCTCTGGTTCTTGCCGCCGTGGTTCTTTCAACGACTGGCGTATTGATCGGGATGTTGGTCATGGATCAAGCCTTCTCAATCATTATGACAGGTACAGGGATTGTCGCGCTGGCGGGTATTGTTGTGAACAACAATATCGTGTTGATTGATACCTATCAGGAATACGAACGCTACATGCCACGGATCGAAGCCATCATTCGCACCGCACAAGACCGCATTCGCCCTGTGTTGCTCACAACAATCACAACAATGGCTGGCCTTGCTCCAATGATGTTTGGCCTAAGTCTTGATTTCGCCGGCGGCGGTTACACAATCGATAGCCCAACCGCGCTTTGGTGGAAGCAACTGGCAACAGCCGTCGTCTTCGGCCTTGGGATCGCAACGGTTCTCACACTCATGATCACGCCGTCCTTACTGGCAATGCGGGTCTGGGCAACCACTTATGTGCTTTGGTTCGCCAGCTTACTCGCGAAACTCTCATTGGGGCGCGCCAGCAAATCCGCACGTGACTGGGCTCTGCAAAAACAAGCACGCAAGGCCTCCAGCAACGAGGTACTTTGGGACATCGATGAAGACCCATCCGCGTCCATCAAACCCGCTGAATAAGCAAAGGGGGCCACAGTCGCCCCCCTTACTTCAGCTTACCAAACAAACTCTCGGGGAGACCGCAGGTCGGGGGCAAAGCCTCTTTAAGCCGAGCTGCGAGAACCGCACCTTAGCCTACAGTTTCGTCAGCCTGTTGACGGTGCCAAAGCTGCGCATAACGCCCGTCACTCTTAAGTAATTCATCATGCGTGCCCGTCTCAAAAATCACACCTTTTTCAAGAACAATAATGCGGTCCGCTTCCGCAATCGTGCTCAGACGGTGTGCAATGGTCAAAACCGTGCGGCCCCGCCCTGCTTGCATCAATGCTTCTTTGATATCCTGTTCGGTCTCTGAATCCAGCGCCGATGTTGCTTCATCAAGCAACAAAATTGGTGGGTCTTTCAACAAAGTCCGCGCAATACCAACCCGTTGTTTTTCACCGCCCGACAGTTTCAGGCCACGTTCGCCTACTGCAGTCTCATACCCATCAGGTAAGTCCATGATAAAGTCATGAATTTGTGCTGAGCGTGCAGCCTCTTCGATCTGTTCTTGGGTCGCGCCATCAAGGCCATAAGCGATGTTGTAGCGAATGGTGTCGTTGAACAGAACCGTATCCTGTGGCACCACGCCAATGGCAGCGTGCAAGCTCTCTTGTGTCACCTCACGGACGTCTTGCCCATCGATGCGCAATGCGCCGCCAGACACGTCATAAAAACGGAACAGTAAACGACCGATTGTGGATTTTCCTGAACCCGTCGAGCCCACAATTGCAACCATTTGGCCTGGTTTTGCTGTAACAGACACACCCTTCAAGATGGCGCGTTCTTTATCATAGCCAAAGTGAACATCGTCCAATTCGATTTCACCACCAGTGATTTTCAACGTTTTGGCATCCGCCGCATCGCTCACATCTGCGGGCTGTTCTAGCAAAGTAAACATTTGCCCCATATCCACCAGTGCCTGCCGAATTTCACGATAGACAGATCCCAAAAAATTCAACGGCAGCATGATTTGGATCATGTAGGCGTTCACCATAACAAAGTCGCCAACTGACAGGTTGCCGTTTTCGACACCGATAGCGGCCAATATCAGAACGCTCACCAAACCAGACGAGATAATAAATGACTGGCCGAAATTGAGGCCTGCCAATGAATAGGATGTCTTAAGCGCGGCGGCTTCGTAGCCCGCCATAGCACTGTCATAACGCGCAGCTTCGCGTTTCTCTGCACCAAAGTACTTGACCGTCTCATAGTTCAACAGGCTATCAACAGCCTTTTGGTTGGCGTCTGTGTCTTGTTCGTTCATGACACGGCGTAACTTTACGCGCCATTCCGTTATCTTGAAGGTAAATAGAATATAAACACCGATCGTAACGGCCAGAACCAAAAGATAACGTATATCGAAATAGAAGCTAAAGACAGCTGCTGTCAGAAGTAACTCCAAAACCAATGGGCCGATTGAAAATAGCAAAAAGCGCAGAAGGAACTCTACCCCTTTGACACCACGCTCAATGATCCGACTTAACCCCCCAGTTTTGCGCGTGATGTGATAGCGCATACTGAGCTGGTGGATGTGTTCAAAGGTTTCAAGCGCCAACGCCCGCAATGCACGTTGTGCAACCGGCGCGAAGATTGCATCGCGCAACTGTTGAAAGCCAACGTTGAACAGGCGCGTCAAACCCAATGCCACTGCCAAACCAATAGCGCCCAGCGTTAAATACGAAACTCGTTCATCACCGAGAACGTCAACAGCACGGCCCGTCAAGAATGGCGTCCCGGCAGCGACAACCTTGGACATTACCAAAGCGATCATCGACCAGACCACGCGCCGTTTGACCCATGGTTTATCGTCAGGCCACAGATAGGGAGTCACTTTGCGTAGTGTACGCATGCCAGAGGCGCGTTCTTCTTGCTCAACGGTTAGAATTGGCGCGTCAGAATTTTCAGGGGGCATATACAATCCTAAATACCGGGTCCCTTAACATAGGCCCCTCCTTTAGGATGTGCCAGCCACGTGGCAAATATTCTAACTTCAAAATTTTCCTAGACTACGAAGACGCCTTGGTTAGTCTGGTAAATCGAAAACCTGACCCGGATAAATCAAGTCTGGGTCTTTGATCGTTTCGCTATTGGCCTCAAACACACGTACGAACAAAGTGCCATCACCATAGCGATCCCGTGCAATAGCCCACAGCGTTGCACCCGTTTGAACCGTAATCGCAGTAACCGCTGCACCACTCTCACCAGCAGCAGCTTCAAGCAACTCAGGTGCCTCGCGCTTAAAAGGCGTCTCCACGCGACTAGTGACATCGCCTTGGACGTCCACTTCATCGACGCGCAAGGTATAAACACCCGTGTCAACATCAGGCAGATCGCCCCGCCAGCGACCAAATGTATCCACACTCAACGTAGTAATCACTCTATTGTCCAAATAGACCCGCACAGAGGCGGCCTTTGACTGGGCTCGTCCGCTAAGCAAAACATCGCCCTCGTCCGAATAGCTGATCGTATCGATTTCAACATTGGACATGAATTCAGGGGCGCTAGAGCGGTTGATCACTTCAACTCCGCTTTCGTCTGATTTCAAAATTGCGACTTCAACTATTGGTTCTTCTGCGACAGTTGCCGTAGGTTCCACGGTCTGTACAACAACTTCTGCCGTTGGTTCACTTACAGTCACAGGCTCTGCAACTTCAGCAACAATTGCAACTACTACGTCAGCTTCAGCTGCAACTACAACGTCAGTTTCAGCAGCAACTGCTACCTCAGCTTCAACTACTACTTCGGCTTCGGCTTCGGCTTCGGCTTCGGCTTCGGCTTCGGCTTCGGCTTCGGCTTCGGAAACTTTTGC